>Ga0316628_100000116_pt1 | contig 46971 bp, 46 predicted proteins | sample OWC_Aug_M2_C1_D5_FD_207648 | JGI IMG/M metagenome (GOLD analysis project Ga0316628, IMG submission 207648) | Wetland soil microbial communities from Old Woman Creek delta, Ohio, United States - OWC_Aug_M2_C1_D5_C | ecosystem: Environmental > Terrestrial > Soil > Wetlands | place: USA: Ohio...
GGCCGGCGCGGCCGGTTCCATGATGCGTCATTATTCAAAGCGCCCTTGGGGCAGAGTGAATGCGCTCATTAACGGGCTTGCTGGCGGGCTCGGGGTCGCACTCCGATAATGGCTTTCGCGCCGCGAGCGGCGCGCCAGCGGGGTTGACGAGGGACTGACATGTCGAATCGGTTGAGCATCATGGTGATATCGGGCAGCCGAGAGCGGCTCCAGATGGCGGCGATGGTGGCGTCGGTGGGCGCCGTGGGCGGCAGCGACGTGCGCGTTTTCCTGTCGATGAACGCGCTGTCGTTCTTCGTCAAGGGCAAGCCGAAGGATGCGCCCGCCGAGGGCGAGGTCGGCCAATTGCTCGCGCGCAAGAAAGCGCCGCCATTTGCCGAGCTGTTCGCCAACGCGGTGGAACTCGGCGATGCGAAGATCTATCCTTGTTCGATGGCGATGGACGTGCTCGAGCTCGAGCACGGCGACCTCGAGCCCTATGTGGGCGAGGCGATGGGCCTGACCAAGTTCCTCGATGATGCAGCCGAGGGGCAGGTGTGGTCATTCTGAAGGTGCGGGCACGACGAGAGGCTTGAGACCATGACGACCAGAAAGCTGGTGGACGCGCGGGGCAGCTTCTGTCCCGGACCGCTGATGGAGCTGATCGCTGCGATGAAGGCGGCGCAGATTGGCGACGAGCTGGAAGTGCTTTCGACCGACAAGGGCTCGGCGAACGAGATTCCCGAATGGATCCACAAGGTCAAGCACGAGCACCTGGGCACCAAGGAGGAAAACGGCGTCTGGCACGTGGTGGTGCGCAAGGCCAAGTGAGGGCGCGGCCGGAATCCAGTTAACGTAGAGGAGGAGCAGATGAGGATCCTAGTGGTAGGCGGAGGCATGGGCGGCACCATCCTGGCCAACAACCTGGCGAGACGGCTCGCCGGCGAGTTGCGCAGCGGCAAGGCGCGCATCACCATGCTGTCGGCCTCGGACAAGCACATGTACCAGCCGGGCCTGCTGTATCTCGCGATCGGACGCACGACCCCCGACGAGCTGTACCGCGACCAGAAGAGCCTGCTCGAGCCGGGCATCGAGTTCCACGTCGACCCGGTCGAGCAATTCCAGCTCGACAAGAACCAGGTCACGGCGAAGAGCGGCAAGACCTACGGCTACGACGTGATCGTCATCGCCACCGGCTCGCGCCCGGTCGCCGAGGAGATCCCGGGCCTGGCGCAGAACGCGGAGCAGTTCTACACCGAGGAGTCGGCGCTCAAGATGTTCAAGCGCCTGCAGCAGTTCCAGGGCGGTCGGGTGGTGATCGCGGTCGGCGTGCCGCATAAGTGCCCCATGGCGCCGCTCGAGATCACGTTCATGCTGTACGACTACTTCAAGGATCGCGGCATCCTCGACAAGACCAAGATCCATTACACCTATCCGATCGGCCGCACGCATTCGCTGGAGAACGTCGCCAAGTGGGCCACCCCGGAAATGGAGCGGCTCGGCATCACCTACGAGACGCTGTTCAACATGAAGGAAGTGGACGGCGCGAAGAAAGTGGTGCGCAGCGAGGAAGGTACCGAGGCCGCATTCGACCTGCTGATCACCATTCCCGCGCACCGCGGCATGGAGGTGATCGAGAAGAACGGCTTGGGCCAGCGCGGCTTCATCCCGACGCACCGGCACCGCCTGAACATGGAGGGCCGCGACAACGTGTTCGTGGTGGGCGACACGACCAACCTGCCGATCAGCAAGGCCGGCTCGACCGCGCACTTCGAGGCCGAGGCGCTGGCCGAGAACATCGCCGCCATGGTCAAGATGGGCACTCCGGTGCGCGACTACGACGGAAAGGTGTTTTGCTTCATCGAGGCCGGGAAGGACCGGGCGACCTACGCCATGTTCAATTACCAGAACCCGCCCGATCCGAAGGCGCCGACCCGCGCGGTGCACTGGTTCAAGATGGCCTACAACAAGTTGTACTGGGCGTCGGCCCGCGGCTTGCTCTGAGGAGGCGACGATGGGCACCCCAAACGAGGCAGTATCGACGGACCTCGAAATACAGCGCGTGATCGAAGCCGCGCGCGATGCGCTGACCGACGAGATGGTCGGCAGGCTGACCGAGGCGGTGGGCGAAGGCTTGAGCCTGCTCGATCAGATCAACCGCTCCGGACTGGAGAAGGCGCTTCCCTCGATCGCCCGGATGGTCCGCGACGGCGACCTGGAACGGCTTGTGCAGCTGGCGCGCGTCTACGGCTCGGCCGAGGATGCGCTCAGCGACGAGATGATCGGGCGGCTAGCGGAGACGATGGCCGAGGGGCTGTCGCTGATGGACCGTCTCAGCCGCGGCGGCGCGCTGCAGCTGGTGGAAATGCTCGAGAAGATGCACGCCTCCGGCGCGCTCGAGCGCATCGCGACGACGCTGCCCAAGCTGATGGAGCGGCTCGATGCGGTGGAGCACGTGCTGGGCAGCCTCGAGGTCGCGGTCGCCGAGACTTCCCGGCTTCCCGCACCGCAGGGCGGCCTGGGCGGCGTGTGGCAGATCGCGCGCGATCCTGAAACGCAGCGCTCGCTGCAGCTGCTGCAGAACTTCGGCAAGCACCTGGGCAAACCGGGCAAATGACCATCGTGGTGACCGGCGCGGCCGGGTTCATCGGCCGCGCGCTGGTCGCCGCGCTGACGCAGCGCTCGCCGGGCGCCGATATCGTCGCCGTAGATCAGTCACCGGTCGACGCGCCGGGAGTGCGTGCGGTGGCCGGAAACATCGCCTACCCGCAGCTGGCGCGCTCGCTGGTCGACGACCGCGTCGATACGGTATTTCACCTTGCATCGCTGGTGTCGGGAGGCGCGGAGCAGAATTTCGAGCTCGGCACCAAGGTCAACCTCGACGCCACGCGCGACCTGCTGGAAGCCTGCCGGCTTGCGGGGCATCGCCCGAGGTTCGTGTTCACCTCGTCGATCGCGGTCTACGGCGGGACGCTTCCCGACCCGGTCACCGACGACACCCCGCCCGCGCCGCGCATCTCTTATGGCATCCAGAAGCTGGTGTGCGAGATGCTGATCAACGACTACACCCGGCGCGGCTACGTCGACGGCCGCTCGCTGCGCCTGCCGACCGTCATGGTGCGCCCGGGAAGCGCCAACACCGCGGTCTCCGGATGGGCGAGCGCCATCGTGCGCGAGCCCCTGGCAGGGCGCGATTACGTGTGCCCGGTGCGGCCCGACACGCGCATGGCCTGTCTCTCGCTCGCGCGAACTGTCGATTCGCTGGTACACGCAGCGCAGCTCACGTCGGACGGGCTCGACTGGGATCGCACGGTGCTGCTGACCGGCATCCCGGTGCCGGCCGAGGAAATGTGGCGCGAGGTCCAGCGTCGGGCCGGTGGCCGGCTGCTGGGCAAGGTCCGCTTCGAGCCCGATCCGGCGCTTCAGGCGATCATGGATGCGGTGCCCCGCGCCACGTTTTCGGGGCGCGCCGCGCGGCTTGGTTTTGCGCATAACTCCGGTATCGGCGAGATCGTCGAGGAGTACCTTTTGACCCTAATATGGTCAGGGGCTTGCACTTAGCAATGAGAATAGTTATCATCGGCAAACTGATCTCATGCAGGACAGTTCATTCTGATTATTGGCTCTATATAGGACGCCGATGAAAGCGAAGAAATACGGACTGGCGCTACTGCTCGCGCTACCGCTTGCAGCGATGGCCGAGACGCCTGAATACACGATCGCCATCAAGGAGCACCGCTTCAACCCGGCAGAAATCGCGGTGCCGGCCGGCAAGCGCATCAAGCTGGTGATCGACAACCAGGACGCCACGCCCGAGGAGTTCGAGAGCAAGACGCTGCGCGTCGAGAAGATCGTCCCGGGAAACAGCAAGGGCACGGTCACCGTCGGTCCGCTCAAGCCCGGCAGCTATTCGTTCTTCGGCGAATTCCACGAAGCGACGGCGCAGGGCAAGCTGCACGCCGAGTGACCGGAACGCCATGCTCGGATCCGCGGTCATCGTTTTTCGTGAAACGCTCGAAGCGGCGCTGATCGTCGCGATCGTGATGGGCGCGACGCGCGGCGTTGCGCTGCGCGGCCGCTGGATCGCGGGCGGCGTCGCGCTCGGTATCGTCGGTGCGCTGGTGGTCGCGATGTTCGCAGGCGTGATTTCCGAGGCTGTCCAAGGGCGGGGGCAGGAGCTGTTCAATGCCGGCGTGCTGCTCGTCGCAGTGGCGATGCTCGCCTGGCACAACGTCTGGATGAGCTCGCACGCGCGCAAGCACGTCGAGGAGATGCGCCACCTCGGGCACGACGTGCAGGTCGGGGCCAAGCCGCTCTCGGCCATGCTTGCCGTCACCGCGGTCGCGGTGCTGCGCGAAGGCGCCGAGACGGTGCTGTTCCTCTATGGGCTGATGGCGACCGGCGGCACCGCCGGCCTGGCGCTCGGCGGAGCGCTGGGGCTCGTCGGCGGGGCGGCGGTCGGCGTGCTGCTCTACTTCGGGCTGCTGCGCATACCGCTGCGCCACTTCTTCACTGTCACGGGCGTGATCGTGCTGCTGTTGGCGGCCGGGCTCGCGGCGAGCGCAGCGGGTTTCCTGGTTCAGGCGGGCCTGCTGCCGACGCTCATTGAGCAGGTCTGGGATACGTCGGGCATCCTCAGCATGGACGGGCTCGCGGGCCGCATGCTGCACGTGCTGGTCGGCTACAACGATCGGCCGACCGGGATCGAGCTGCTGTTCTACGTCGTGACGCTGGTGACGATCCTCGCGCTGATGCGCCTGTTCGGCGCGCGCTCGACGCGCGCCGCGCGCGCCGCGGCCGCGAAAGAGGGCGCGCCCGCGTAACGCATCCGGGCGCTTGCGCGCTACACTGCGCGCATGAAAATCCGCAAGCTGCCTTCCCGCGTCACGGTCGAAGGCCTCGACCGCGCGCCGCACCGCGCCTTTCTGCGCGCGCTGGGGCTTTCCGACGAAGATATCGGCAAGCCATTCGTCGGCGTCGCCTCGACCGACGGCCGCGTCACGCCCTGCAACGCGCTGCTCGGCAAGTTCGCGCAGGAGGCGTGCGCGGCGGTGCGCGAGGCGGGCGGCGTGCCGTTCGACTTCGCGTCGATATCGGTGGCCGACTCGATGTCGATGAACCACGCCGGCATGCGCTACTCGCTGCCGTCGCGCGAGATCATCGCCGACGGCGTGGAGGCGGTCGCCCGTGGACACGCCTATGACGCGCTAGTGACGTTCGCCGGCTGCGACAAGACCCTGCCCGGGATGATGATGGCGATGACGCGCCTCAACCTGCCCGCGGTGTTCGTCTACGGCGGCGCGGCATTGCCCGGCACATGGCGCGGCCGCGACGTGACGGTGCTCGACGCCTACGAGGCGGTCGGGGCAGTGATGGCCGGAGACATGACGCGCGCGGAGCTGGACGAGCTGGAGCACGTGTGCCTGCCGACGCTCGGCGCGTGCCCGGGCCAGTTCACCGCCAATACGATGGCCATGGTCTCCGAGACGCTGGGGCTCGCCCTTCCCGGTTCCGCGACCATGCCGGCGGTGGCGAAGGAGCGGCTCGGCCAGGCGCGCGAGGCGGGCAGGGTGGTGATGGATCTGTTGCGCCGCGGCGGTCCGCTGCCGCGCGATCTCGTCACGCGCAAGAGCCTCGAGAACGCCTGCGCGGCCGTGGCCGCGACGGGCGGCTCGACCAACGCCGGCTTGCACGTGCCCGCGATCGCGCACGAGGCGGGCATCCGGTTCTCGCTCGACGACCTGGCGCGCGTTGCGAAGCGGACGCCGCTGATCGCCGACATGAAGCCCGGCGGGCGATTCCTCGCGAAGGACCTGCATGCGGTGGGCGGCGTGTACGCGGTGCTGAAGGAGCTGCTCGATCGCGGCGCCCTGCACGGAGACTGCCTCACGCTGTTCGGCACCACGCTCGAGCAGGAGTTGACGGATCATCCCGGCGCGGACGGCGAGGTGGTGCGCAAGGAGCCGCTGCTCGCGACCGGCGGCATCGTGGTGCTCAAGGGCAATCTCAGTCCGGACGGCGCGCTGATCAAAGTCGCCGGGCTGAAGGCGCTGAGGTTCGAAGGCCATGCCCGGGTGTTCGACTCGGAAGAAGCCTGCGCCGAGGTGGTTCGCAAGGGCAGCTACGAGGAAGGCGAGGTGCTCGTGATCCGCTACGAAGGGCCAAAGGGCGGGCCCGGGATGCGCGAGATGCTCGGCGTGACGGCGCTGATCTACGGCCAGGGCATGGGCGAGAAAGTAGCGCTGCTCACCGACGGGCGCTTCTCCGGGGCGACGCGCGGCATGATGATCGGCTACCTGTCGCCCGAGGCCGCGGTGGGCGGGCCGCTCGCGCTGGTGAGAAACGGGGACCGGGTGGTCATCGACGCGCAAAAGGGCGTGCTGACGCTCGAGGTGAGTTCAGCCGAGCTTGCGAGGCGCCGCAAGGCCTGGCGCGCGCCCGCGCGCGCGCCGCTTTCCGGAGCACTCGAGAAATATGCGGCGCTGGTCGGCTCGGCGTTCACCGGCGCGGTGACGCACCGCGGCGGCGCGAGGCGATCGAGGAAGCCGTGAGCGACAAGCCCCTGCTGGGATTCATCGGCGTCGGCCTGATGGGCAGGCCGATGGTTCTGAGACTGCTTTCCGCCGGCTACCGGGTCAAGGTGTGGAACCGCTCGCGCGACAAGCTCGCGGAGGTGATCGACCGAGGTGCGCAAGCGGCGGATTCGCCGGCCGAGGTAGCGCGTGCATCCGATATCGTGATGATGTGCGTCACCGACCAGCGCGCCGCCGCGGAGGTCCTGTTCGGCGCTTCCGGCATCGCGCGGGGCGGCGGCGCGGGAAAGCTGGCGGTGGACTTCTCCAGCATCGCGCCGACGTCGGCGCGCGAGCACGCCGCGCGGCTCGAAGACGAATGCGGCATGGGCCTGGTCGACGCACCGGTTTCCGGCGGCGTGGTCGGCGCGGCGAAAGGCACGCTGGTCATCATGGCCGGCGGCAAGGCGCAACACGTCGACGCGGTGCGTCCCACGCTGGAGGTTCTGGCGCAGCGCGTGACGCGCATGGGCGAGGCCGGCGCCGGGCAGGTAACCAAGTTGTGCAACCAGGTGATCGTCGGTTGCCTGTTCCCGGTGATCGCCGAGGCGGTGCGGCTCGCCGAGGCCGCGGGGGTCGACGCGAGCATGCTGCCCGAGGCGCTGAAGGGCGGCTTCGCCGACTCGCTTCCGCTGCAAGTGTTCGGGCCGCGCATGGCGCGGCGCGACTTCGCCAACCCGAGCGGCACGTCCCATACCTTGCTGAAGGACCTGGAGAACGCGGCAACGGTGGCGCGCGAGATCGACGTGCCGCTGCCGATGGCGCACACCGCCGCCGAGCTCTACCGGATACTGGTGGCGCAGGGCCGCGGCGGGGACGAGCCCAGTGTGTTCGTCGAGTTGCTCGCCGGCAGGCGCTAGCGCCTCAGCCGCGCAGCATCGATTCGGCGACTTCGCGCAGCCTCGCCTTCTGGATCTTGGTGGCGTTCGCGCCCGGGGTGACCGGGAAGCTCTCGATCGGGATTACGCGCACCGGCAGCTTGTAGCGCGCGAGCTTGCCGGCAAGCCGCGCGAGCAGGCTCGTTTCCTCGAACGCCGCGCCGGGCTTCAGGATCACGAACGCGACCGGGCGCAGTCCGTCATTGCGCGGTACGCCGACCACCTGGCATGCGGCAATGCCCGGCTGCTGCTGGACCAGCGATTCAATCTCGAGCGGGCTCACCAGGAAGCCGCCGAGGCGCAGCGAGTCGCCCATGCGCGTCAGGAACGTGAACCGGCCGTCGGCATGGGTGCAGCCGAGATCGCCCGAGCGATAATAGCCGTCTTCGGTCAGCACCTGAGCGGTAGCCCTTGGATCGCCGTAATACCCCGCCATGCGGCTGTCGGGCGCGTGGAATTCCAGCTCGCCCGCCTCGCCGTGAGGCTGCACGCGGCCGCTTTCGGGATCGCGCGCGCGAACGCGCGCGCTTCTCGCGACCGGACGTCCCCCCGCGGCCGAGCGTTCGGCGACCGGGGCGGTTTCGTCCTGGCGCGCGAACAGGGCCTGCACCTCGCTGGTTCCGTAGAGCCCCACGAGCGTCAGGCCACGCGCATCGGCGCGCGCCGCGATGTCCCCCAGCGCGGGGTTGAACGCCGCATATCCGAAGAAGCGCACGCCAAGAAACGGTCGCGGCGCGGCGCGCAGCGCCAGCAGCTGCGCGATGGCCTCGTCCGTCGCATTGGCGTGGGTGACGCCGTGCCTGACGATATCCTGCGCCGCAAGGTCCGCGTCCCAAACGGGCCGCATGACGAGCGGGCGGCCGGCCGCGAACGCCGCCATCGCGCTGCAAAAACCGAACACCCCGCACAACGGCGGGGAGAGCAGCACGCAGGAGCCATCGCGGATACCGAAGCCGCGCGCCACCTCGAAGGCGTGCGCGATGACGCCGCGCTGGTCATGGAGCACGAACTTCGGCGCCTTGGTGGTGCCCGAGGTGGTGAAAATCACGCATCCGGCGTCGGGCGTGGCCGAGATCTCGAGCAGAGCCGCGCCTGCCGCAAGCGAACGGTAGGCGATGGCGGGCTTGCCGACCACTGCCTGCGGCACCGGCGAATCGTCTTCGCCGTAGACCACCACCGCTTCGAGCCGCTCGAGCGCAACCGGATCGCATTCGGCAAGGATCGAGGCGAAGTCGATTCCCTTGAATCCCGGCCAGAACACCAAGACCTTGGCGGCCGAGCGGCCGACGATATCGGCCACCTCGTGGCTGCGAAAGCGGGTGTTGACGGACACCACGATGGCGCCGAGTTGCGCGCACGCAAAAAAACTTGCGAGCCACGCCGGCACGTTCGGCAGCCAAAGGGCAACACGGTCGCCTGACGCCACGCCCAGGCGCGCCAGCCCGTGGGCCACTCTGCGAGCCTCGTCGGCGAGCTCGCGAAACGCGACCGGGCGGCCACGCTCGACCAACATCGAGTCATGGAGCGCGGCGCGCTCGGCGAGCAACTGCGGCAGCGTGAGAACACTTGCGCTCATCGTGCATGCCTCGGTGCGCGATTCGCCGCGCGATGCCATCGGATCATATTTGATTGAAAGTTGCCGTGCGCAAATTCACGCTCGCGCGTTGTATTCGTCGCGCGAATTCGCTACGATGCGTGCTCGCTTGCGTCGTGCGCGATGCAGGCGAACTCTGGGAGATGCCCGGCGCCCGATCGGGCACACAAGGAGAACCTATGCGATCCGTGATCACGAAATCCGACCTGGTACAGGCCGCCGCAAAGGCGGGCAATCTAAACCGGACCGCGGCTGGCGATGCGGTAAACGCGGTGTTCGAAGCGATCGTCTCGAGCGTTGCCAAAGGAAATCGGGTCACGGTGGTGGGTTTCGGCACCTTTCTGCCGCGCAAGCGCAAGGCGCGCGCCGGGCGCAGCCCGGCAAACGGCAAGGAAATCAAGATTCCGGCCAAGACCATTCCGGCGTTTGCCGCGGGTCAGGGCTTCAAGGACGCCGTCGGGCGGCGCTAGCGAGGCGCGGGCGGGCGCGGCCACCGAAAAGGCGGCACGGCGCTGCCGAAAAGATCAGGCAGTGCGCCAAGAAGCGCGCCTAAGCTGCCGAATTATTTGGCCGTTGCAAAGCACAAACAGCCTTGGCAGAATCGCCGCGTAACGAGCTTCTTGCCATGGACAACCCTCTCATCCTCTCGCTCGACAGCCACGGCGTGCCGCATCGCTGGATCAGCTGGCAGCAGGCATGCTTCTACTACGCGAAGAATCTCGTGGCGTGGACCATGGGCGACAAGACCTTCACCTTCTACGGCGGCATCTCGCGGCTCACCGGGGAGCGCTCGCGTATTACGTCGGCGTCGATCATCGCCGTGAAGGGCAGGGCGCTGGCCGCGCGCGGCTTCAACCACGTTCCCCCTCTCAACAACCGCGAGCTGTTCCGTCGCGATCGCCACATCTGCGGCTATTGCGGCGGGGCGTACAGCTTCTTCAGGCTGACCCGCGACCACATCACGCCGCTGTCGCGAGGCGGCCGGGATACCTGGATGAACGTGGTGACAGCCTGCCGTCAGTGCAACGGACACAAGCGCAACCGCCTCCCGGAGGAGGCCGGCATGGAGCTGCTGTATGCGCCCTACGTGCCGAACAAGGCCGAGTACCTGATTCTGACCAATCGCCGCATCTTCGCCGACCAGATGGAGTTCCTGAAGCAGCATGTGTCGGCTCACTCGCGCCTGGTCGCCGTTGCCGTCTAGTCGGCACGCGCTCTAGCGCGCAGGATCCGGGACGGCGTGCCTGACTTCTGGCGCAACAGCGGCTTTCATCTCCTGAAACGCGACCTCGAAGGGCGGCTGGAAATCACTGACGATTTCCTGCGTGCCTACTACCTGCGCCCGGAGATCCATCCCGTAGAGGAGTCCTGCGACGCGGAGCGGCGCTTGCACGCGGCGCTGATGGATGACCCGCGCCGCCCGGTATCCGAGAACGATATCGATTCCATTGCAGACGCGGACACGCGCGATAACTACCGCCTGCTGCTGCGTTTTCGCCGCCGGCTGCTCGAGGCCGGCACGGTCGAGGGGTGCTATATGGCCCTGTTCAGCGGGGCGGTGGACGTGCCGCCGCTGTTCATCGAGCAGCTGGTGCACGTGATCCTGAGGAACATCCTGGAAGCCTGCGACGACCCGCTGCGCCTGCGTGCGGCCGAGCTCCTGTTTCGCGACCAGAAACTGACGCTGCGCGACGGTCACGCGCTGGTGGCCGATCTGGAAACGGTCGAGATGCACGCCGCCGGCACGCGCTACGGCGGCATCGGGCGCCTGATCGTCGAGGCACAGGGCGCGCTCGGCAAGGTCGAGCTGGAGGTGCTCGACCGCGACAACGCCTCGCTCTACTGGGAGCGCGAGTCGCGCTTCGACACCGTCATCAGCCTTGACCATGGTCGCGCTGCGCTCGACGCCTTGTGCCGGGTGATCGAGATCTGGGTGGGGCATTTTTTCGGTGTGCGCGTGACCGTCAGCGCGCTCAGGAGCATCGAGGAAAGCCGCTGGGCCTGGCACATCGGGCTCGACGCGGAGTCGACCGCGATTCTCAACGACCTGTGGAACGGCGCGCAGGTCGAGCAAGGACGCATGCGGCGCATCCTCGCGTTGTTTCGCATGGATTTCACCGATTCGGCCGACATGCGCGCGGACGTCGCAGGGCGCCCCGTGTACCTCGCGCTGTCGAGCGACGAGGACGAGGTAGTGCGCATGAAACCGCAGAACCTGCTGGTCAACCTTCCGCTCGCGCGCGCGTGAAGCCGCAATACTGGGACCAGGCGAAGCGCGCACTGTCACGCGCTGATCCGGTGATGGGCGCGATCATCCGGCGCAATCCGCGGGTGCACCTGGTGGCGCGCGGTGATCCCTTCCTCACGCTGGCGCGCTCGATCGTCGGTCAGCAGATCTCGGTGAAGGCGGCGCAGGCAGTGTGGGAGCGAGTGGCGGCGGCGCTGCCCGCGGTGACCCCGGCCTGCGCCATCGACGCAGGCCCGCAGCGGCTGCTCGCGTGCGGGCTTTCGCGGCGCAAGGTCGAGTACGTGCTCGATCTCGCAGGGCGCCTCGCCAGCGGCAGCATCGTGCCCGAGCGCTGGCGCGCGATGACCGATGAGCAAGTGATCGGTGAGCTAGTCGAGGTGCGCGGCATCGGGCGCTGGACCGCGGAAATGTTTCTGATCTTTAGCCTGCTGCGCCCCGACGTGCTGCCGCTCGACGACCTTGGCCTGCAGCGGGCCGTGAGCCTGGGCTACCGCGGAGGACGCAAAGTCAGCGCGGCGGGCATTCGCCGGATCGCGAACGGCTGGCAGCCGTGGCGCTCGGTCGCTACGTGGTACCTGTGGCGCTCCCTGGACCCGGTGCCGGTGGAGTATTAGCGCTTTCCCTTGAGCGTAGAATGCCGCAGCGATGAAGACGACCTTTCTCGAATTCGAGCAGCCGATCGCCGAGCTCGAGCAGCGTATCGAGGAGCTGCGTTTCGTGCAGGACGATTCGGCGGTCGACATTTCCGAGGAGATCGGCCGCCTGACGAAGAAGAGCCAGGCGCTGACGAAGGAGATCTACGGCAAGCTCAGCTCCTGGCAAGTGGCGCAGGTCGCGCGCCATCCGCAGCGGCCGTACACGCTGGACTATGTTGGCATGCTGTTCACGCATTTCGAGGAGCTGCACGGCGATCGCACCTTTGCGGAGGACGCTTCGATCGTCGGCGGACTGGCGCGCTTCAACGGCGAGCCGTGCATGGTGATTGGTCACCAGAAGGGGCGCGATACCAAGGAGAAGATCCTGCGCAACTTCGGCATGCCCAAGCCGGAAGGCTACCGCAAGGCCTTGCGTCTGATGCGGCTGGCGGAGAAATTCCGACTGCCAGTGTTTACCTTCGTCGACACGCCGGGCGCCTATCCCGGCATCGACGCCGAGGAGCGCGGCCAGTCGGAGGCGATCGGGCGCAATCTGTATGCGATGGCCGGGCTCAAGACGCCGATCATCGTCAGCGTGATCGGCGAGGGCGGCTCGGGCGGCGCGCTGGCGATCGCTGTGGGCGACGTCGTTCTGATGCTGCAGTACGCTACCTACTCGGTCATCTCTCCGGAGGGTTGCGCTTCGATCCTGTGGCGCAGCGCCGATATGGCGCCGGAGGCCGCGGAAGCGCTCGGCATCACGGCAAACAGGCTGAAGACGCTCGGTCTCATCGACAAGATCGTCAACGAGCCGCTCGGCGGCGCGCATCGCGACCCGCAGGCCACTGCGGCGTCGCTCAAGAAGGCGCTCGCGGAGGCCTTGAAGCAGGTCCAGGGGAAAAAGCCGAAAGAGCTTGTCGAGGAGCGCCTCGAACGACTCATGGGCCATGGCAAGTTCAAGGATCTCGCGGAGCGCACCTGAGTCGGGCACGCGGCTGAGCGGGCCGCTCGCAGCCGTCGATCGCGTGCTCGACAGCATCGATCTGCGCGGCAGGAGTCTTGCGGTGGCCCTCTCGGGCGGCGTCGATTCCGTCGTCCTGCTGCATGTCCTGGCATCGCTAGAGGAGCGGCGCGGCTACGAACTGCGCGCAATCCACGTTGATCACGGCATCAGCCCAAATGCCCGGAGGTGGGCGCGTTTCTGCCTGCGTCTTTGCCGCCGCTTGCGGGTGCCGCTCGAGGTCCGGCGCGTGAAGGTCGGTACCACGCGCGGCATCGGGCTCGAGGCGGCGGCGCGCAGTGCCCGGCGCCGGGCGCTGGCGACCGCGGACGCCGACGTGCTCGCGCTGGCGCACCACCTCGACGACCAGGCCGAGACGGTGCTCATGGCCCTGCTGCGCGGCACAGGGCTGCGCGGTGCAAGCGGCATGCCGCTGCTCGGCAGGCTCGGTCGCAAGCCGCTGTTGCGCCCGCTGCTGGCCGTGCCGCGGGCCGCCGTGCTGCGCTACGCGCGGGCCAAGGGGCTCGAATGGGTCGAGGACGAGAGCAATGACGACCTGTCGCTGACGCGCGGTTACCTGCGGCGCCGGGTGCTGCCGCTCTTGCAGAAGAGGTATCCGCGCTGGCGCGAAGCGCTGGCGCGCGCCGCACGTCATTTCGCCGAAGCCGAAGCGCTGCTGCGCAGCTCCGGCCGGGTACGCGGCACCCTGCGCGCGGCGGAGCTGCGCGAGCGCACACCGGCGGCCGCCAGGGCATTGCTACGCGACTATCTTGCGGCGCAGGGCCTGCGCGCACCGACGGAGCGGCGCCTGGCCGAGATGCTCCGCCAGCTGACCGGCAGCGGAACACGCACCGCCATCGCGCACGACGGCGCTTTGCTGCGGCTTTATCGCGGGGCGATCCGCGCCGAGCAGCCCGCAACGAACGGCGCGTTTGCACCGGTGCGCTGGGCCGGGCAGCGCAGCCTCGAGCTGCCTGCGCTCGCGGGCGAGCTGCGCATGCGCCCCGCGCGCGGCGCCGGCATCGACCGGTCCAGACTCGAGGCGGGAAAGGTGTGCGTTCGGCCGCGCAGCGGCGGCGAGCGTCTGCAGCTCGACCCTCGCCGGCCGCGGCGTACGCTCAAGAACCTGTTCCAGGAGGCCGGGGTGCCGCCCTGGTGGCGCGATCGGCTGCCCCTGCTGTATTGCGACGGCGATCTCGTCTGGGTGCCCGGACTGGGCATCGATGCGCGTTACCGCGCGCCGGCGCGCGCGGCAGGGCTGCTTCCCGAGTGGCGGCCGCGCGGCGCGCCCGCGCAGGTGCAACCCTTTGTTTTTACGCGATTCGATGGGGTCCCGTGATAGAATTTCAGGCTATCTTTACCAAGCTTGTCTAGGGGAGCACGGAATGGCGGTCGAGAGGACGTTGTCGATCATCAAACCCGACGCGGTGAAAAAGAACGTCATCGGCAAGATCTGCGCGCGCTTTGAAGCCGCCGGTCTGCGGATCGCGGCCGCGCGCATGACGCACCTGTCGCGCGCTCAGGCCGAAGGCTTCTACGCGGTGCACCGCGAGCGGCCGTTCTTCCGCGACCTCGTCGAGTTCATGATCTCCGGGCCGGTACTGGTGCAGGTGCTCGAGGGCGAGGGCGCGATCGCCAGGAATCGCGAGCTGATGGGTGCCACCGATCCGAAGAAAGCCGAGAAAGGCACGATTCGCGCCGACTTCGCCGATTCGATCGACGCCAACGCGGTGCATGGGTCGGATGGCCCGGACACGGCACGCGTAGAGATCGCGTATTTCTTCCCCGCTTGCGAGATTTTTTCGCGCTGACGCGGGCCCGGATACGGCAATGAAGGACAACCTACTGGATTTCGACGCGCAGGCCTTGGAGCGCTACTTCGCCGGGATCGGCGAGAAGCCGTTTCGCGCGCGCCAAGTGCTGCGCTGGATCCACCAGTACGGCGAGTCGGACTTCGCGCGCATGAGCGACCTTGCCAAGACCCTGCGCGCGAAGCTTACCGAGCGGGCGGAGGTGCGGGTGCCGCAGGTGGTGGGCGATGAGACGGCTCAGGACGGCACGCGCAAGTGGCTGCTCAAGGTGGACGGTGCGAACGCCGTCGAGTCGGTCTTCATCCCCGAGACCGACCGGGGTACGCTGTGCGTGTCCAGCCAGGCCGGTTGCGTGCTGGATTGCGCGTTCTGCTCCACCGGCAAGCAGGGCTTCAACCGCAATCTGGGTACCGCGGAAATTATCGGCCAGCTGTGGATCGCCAACCGGCAACTCGGCCGTGATCCAAAGCGAGAGCGGCTGATCAGCAACGTGGTGATGATGGGGATGGGCGAGCCCCTCCTCAATCTCGACAACGTCATCCCGGCGCTGCGCCTGATGCTCGACGACAACGCCTACGGGCTGTCTCGCCGACGTGTAACGGTCTCCACCTCAGGGGTGATCCCGGGGATTGATCGTCTGCGCGACGAGTGCCCGGTCGCGCTTGCGGTGTCGCTGCACGCGCCGAACGACGCGCTGCGCAACCGGCTCGTGCCGCTCAACCGCAAGTTCCCGATTCGCGAGCTGCTCAAGGCCTGCAACCGGTACCTGGACAAGGCGCCGCGAGATTTCATCACGTTCGAATACGTCATGCTCGAAGGCGTCAACGATTCCGACGCGCACGCCCGCGAGCTGGCCGAGATTTCCGGGCGCGTGCGCTGCAAGTTCAATCTGATCCCGTTCAATCCGTTCCCGAAATCAGGGTTTCAGCGTTCCTCGCCGGATCGGATCCGGCGCTTTGCCGAAATTTTGCAGCGCGCGGGCGTCACCGTGACGACGCGCAAGACGCGCGGCGAAGGCATCGACGCGGCCTGCGGCCAGCTCGCGGGGAGCGTGACCGACCGCACGCGGCGCTCCGCCCGCGTCACGCACAAGATCACGGAGCTGCGCGCATGAAGCGCTGGATCAGCTGTGCCTTGCTTCTGATGGCCGTCGGCTGTGCGACCCCGCCCGAGCAGGCGCCCAGCGTCGACACGGGACAGATCGTCGGCGAAGTGGGCGACCCGCGCAACAGGGCAAGGCTGCATACGGAGCTGGCCGGGCTCTACTACAAACGCGGCAACATGGCCGTGGCCCTCGAGGAGCTGCGTACCGCCACGGCGGCGGATCCGGGGTACGCACCCGCCTACAGCATGTTCGGTCTCGTCTACATGGAGCTCAAGGAGAACCGCCTGGCGCAGGAGAACTTCGCGCACGGGCTGAGCATCTCGCCGAGCGATCCCGATATCAACCACAACTACGGCTGGTTCCTGTGCCAGACCGATCGCGAGGCGGATTCGATTGCCTATTTCCTGAAGGCGATCCGCAACCCCCTTTATCCCACGCCCTGGCGTTCGTACACGGCTGCCGGCATTTGCTCGCTGCGCCTCAACAAGGTGGCCGACGCCGAGCAGTTTTTCCAGCGCGCGCTGGCGCTCGAGCCCAATGATCCCACTGCGCTGCTGCAAATGGGCCAGATCCGCTACCGACAGGGCAACATGGAAGAGGCGCGGCGCTACGCGTTGCGCTACAACCGCCTGGTGCCGCCGAGCGCCGAGTCGCTTTGGCTCGCGGTGCGCGTCGAGCGCAAGCTCGGCAACAGCACGGCCGAGGCGGGCTATGCCAATCAGCTGCGGCGCCGGTTTCCCGCGTCGCGCGAATACCAGCTGTTGCAGCGCGGCGCGTATGACTAGCGCGGTCGGCGAGCCCGAGCTCGGCGCGCGGGCAGCGAATCCTGGCGCGGCAGGCAGCGTGGAGCCGCCGCGCGAAGACAGCGTGGGCGCGACCCTTGCGCGGGAGCGCGCGGCCCGCGGGCTTACCCTGGAGGACGTCGCGCAGCAGCTGAAATTCGGGGCACGCCAGCTGGAGGCGCTCGAGCAGGACCGCTTCGAGCGCCTGCCGGGCGGGACCTTCGCGCGCGGGATGGTGCGCAGCTACGCGAGGCTGCTCAGGCTGGATGCCGATGCGCTGCTGGCCCGCATGCAGGGCACGTTCGACGCGCCGGACGCCGACCGGCTGGCGGCGCGGTTCAAGCAGCCGGTCCCTTTCTCAGACGTTTCCCGGCGTTCGAATGCCGTCTACGTGGTGCTGTCATTGCTGATCCTGGTGGCGGCGGCGGGCGTCCTCATCGAGTGGCAGCAGGAGCGCTCGAGCCGCGCGCGTCTCACGTTCATTCCGGCGGCCCAGGCGCCGCAGCCGGCCGAGGCGCCGCCGCCCGCGCCCGTCGCGAACGCAGCTCCGCCGAACGTGGTGCCGCCCGCGGCGCCGCCGGCGCAAGTCCCGGCGACTCCGGCGGTCGAGCCGGCGGCTCCGCCCGTGGAGAAGTCAGCCGTGGCGGCCGGTGCCGATACGCGTCGCATTCTGATGCAGTTTGACGAGGAGTCATGGGTCGAGGTGCGCGACGCCGCCGGCCGCACGTTGCTGGCGCAACTGGTGCCCGCCGGCAGCAAGCGGGTCATCAACGGCAAGCCGCCGCTCGCGCTGGTGATCGGCAATGCGCAGCATGTCCAAGTGGTCTACCAAGATCAGCCGTTCGACCTGAAGCCCTACATCAGGGTCGAAGTGGCGCGCTTCACCCTGAAATGAGCACGGACAGTTCCGTGGCGAAACGCCGCCAGTCGACGCCGGTGATGGTCGGCGGTATCGCTATTGGCGGCGGCGCGCCCGTGGTGGTGCAGTCGATGACCAACACGGATACTGCCGACGCGGCGGCGACCGCCGAGCAGGTGCGCGATCTGTGGCGTGCCGGCTCCGAGCTGGTGCGCATCACCGTGAACAGCCCCGAGGCCGCGGCACAGGTCGCGCGCATCCGCGAACGTCTCGATGCGACGGGCTGCAGCGTGCCGCTGGTGGGGGATTTCCATTTCAACGGCCACAGGCTGCTGACGCAGTTCCCGGAATGCGCGCAGGCGCTGGCCAAGTACCGCATCAACCCCGGCAATGTCGGCAGGGGCGCGAAGCGCGACGAGCAGTTCGCGACCATGATCGATTGCGCGCTGCGCTACGACAAGCCGGTGCGCATCGGAGTCAATTGGGGCAGCCTCGACCAGGAGCTGCTGGCACGGCTGATGGACGAGAACGCCGGGCGCGCGCAGCCGATGTCCGCCCAAGAAGTCATGCGCGAGTCTGTCATCCGCTCTGCGCTGGAATCGGCGCGGCAGGCCGAGGAGTGGGGGCTGCCCGCGGAGCGCATCGTGATTTCCTGCAAGATGAGCCAGGTGCAGGACCTGATCGCCGTGTACCGTGAGCTGGCGCGCCGTTGCGGCTACGCGCTGCACCTCGGACTGACCGAGGCCGGCATGGGCTCAAAGGGAATCGTCGCGTCGGCGGCAGCGATGGCCGTGCTGCTGCAGGAAGGGATCGGCGACACGATCCGCGTTTCGCTCACGCCCGAGCCGGGCGGCGACCGGACCCGCGAAGTGCGCGTCGCCCAGGAAATTCTGCAGACCATGGGGCTGCGCAGCTTCACGCCGATGGTCAGCGCCTGCCCGGGATGCGGGCGCACGACGAGCACGTATTTCCAGGAGCTGGCCGAGCGCATCCAGTCGTACCTGCGCGATCAAATGCTGGTATGGCGAGATCGCTACCCCGGCGTCGAGGAGATGCGCGTGGCGGTGATGGGTTGCGTGGTCAACGGCCCAGGAGAATCCAAGCACGCCGATGTCGGCATCAGCCTTCCTGGAACCAACGAGCATCCGGTCGCGCCGGTCTACGTGGATGGCGAGAAAACAGTGACGCTCAAAGGCGAGCGCATCGCCGAGGAGTTCCAGGCGATCGTCGAGGACTACGTCCGGACCAATTTCGCGCCGGGGGCCCGGCGCCGCCGTCAGACGAGCAACGAGCCAAAAGAAATCAGGATCAAGGCGGTTTCCTGACCGCCGCTTCGAGTATGAGCAAAGGAATCCAGGCCGTGCGCGGCATGAACGACATTTTGCCCGACGAGGCCCTGTTGTGGCGCGACTTCGAGGCGCGCGTCGAGTCGTGGCTGGAGCGTTACGGCTACTGCAACATCCGCATGCCGCTGGTGGAGCATACGCAGCTGTTCCGGCGCGCGATCGGCGAAGTCACCGACATCGTCGAGAAGGAGATGTACGCGTGGCGCGACGAGCTGAACGGCGAGGACCTGACGCTACGGCCTGAGGGGACGGCCTCCTGCGTGCGCGCGGCGATCGAGCATAATCTGCTGTACGACGGGCCCAAGCGGCTGTGGTACTCGGGCCCGATGTACCGGCACGAGCGCCCGCAGAAGGGCCGATATCGCCAGTTCCACCAGTACGGCGTCGAGGCGCTCGGCTTCGAAGGGCCGGACGTGGATGCCGAGTTGATCGTCATGTGCGCCGCGCTGTGGCGCGAGCTCGGACTCCAGGAAATCAGGCTCGAGCTGAACACCATAGGATCCCCCGAGGAGCGCGCACGCTATCGCGCTGACCTCGTGCGCCACCTGGAAGCAAACGTCGACCGGCTCGATGGCGACGCGAGGCGTCGCATGCATACCAATCCGATGCGCGTTCTCGATTCGAAGAACCCGCAGGTGCGGGAAGTGGTCGCGGGCGCGCCACCGCTCATGGGATATCTCGGCGACCAGTCGCTGGCGCATTTTGACGGGCTCAAGCGGCTGCTGGAGGCGGCGGGGGTGTCGTTCGTGCTCAATCCGCGCCTGGTGCGCGGCCTCGACTACTACAATCTCACCGTCTTCGAATGGATTTCGGAGGCACTGGGCGCGCAGGGCACGGTGTGTGGCGGAGGCCGCTACGACGGCCTGTTCGCCCAGATCGGCGGCAAGCCTGCGCCGGCCGCCGGCTTCGCGATGGGGAACGAGCGACTGATCGCGCTGCTGCGGGATGCGGCGCACGCCCCCAGCGCGCGCGTGCCGGACGCCTACGTGCTGGCGCACGGCGAGGGTGCGCCGCACTACGCGCTCGCGCTTGCCGAGGCGCTGCGCGCGGCGGGATTCTCTGTCGTGCAACATGCCGGCGGCGGGAGCTTCAAGTCGCAGATGAAAAAGGCCGACGCGAGCGGCGCCTGGGTGGCGCTGATCGTCGGCGACGACGAGATTCGCGCGCAACAAATATCGGTCAAGTTCCTCCGCAGGGAGGAGCCGCAATACTCGGTCGGCCGCCGGGAGGCGGTTACGGCCTTTGGCGACGCATTGAAGAGGGCAAAGTCATAGCATGGCACTCGATCATCAAGAGCAGGAACAGGTAGAAGCTCTAAAGTCCTGGTGGCAGCAGCACGGCAACCTGGTGCTGCTGGTCGTCTCGGCCGCGCTCATCGCGATCGCGGCTTGGCGCGGCTGGGACTGGTATCAGCGCAGCCAGTCCCTGCAGGCGAGCGTGATCTACGAAGCCGTGGTCAAGGCGGCGCAGGCGGGCGACGCGAAGACCATGCGCGATGCCGGCGGCGAGCTGGCGGAGAAATATCCGCGTACCCTTTATGCATCCATGGCCGCGCTGGTGTCGGCCCGCTTTTACTTCGATCGGCACGAGAACAAGAGCGCCAAGGCGCAATTGCAATGGGTGCTGGAGCGCTCGTCGTCGGACAACTTCAAGGACATTGCCCGGCTGCGCCTTGCGGCCGTGCTGACCGACGAGAAGTCCTATGACGAAGCGCTCAAGCTGCTTGAAGCGCCGCACGCCGCCGCGTATGCGGCGCAATACGCGGCCATGAGAGGCGATATCCTGGCCGCCAAGCACCAGACGGCCGCCGCACGGGCCGCGTACCAGCTGGCCCTGGATAAGGCCGACAAGCAAGAGGGCGCGTTCCGCGAGAGCGTGCGCATGCGCCTCGAGGCGCTCGGGGGGTGACGATGCGGCGCCTTCTGGTTCTGCTCGTCGCTGGCGCCGCGCTTGGCGGCTGCTCGAGCTGGAACCCGTTGGACTGGTTCAGCGGTCCTTCCGGTCCGACGCCCGCGCCGCTCACGCCGATCGCCGATCCGCAGGCCGTGCGCGTGCTGTGGTCGGCGAGCATTGGCGATGCCGGGCGCTTCGTCTTCAGCCCGGTTTTTGCCGGTGACAGCGTGTACGCGGCAAGTCGCGACGGCTCGGTTGCACGGCTCGACGCGGCGACTGGCCGCACGCTCTGGCGCGTGACGCTCGACGCACGCCTGTCAGGGGGAGTCGGCAGCGACGGGACCCTTGTCGTGGCGGCTACCGACGAAGGCGAGGTGTTCGCGCTCGACGCGCAGAACGGCAGCGTTCGCTGGCGCGCGCGGGTTTCGAGCGAAGTGCTCGCGGCGCCCGTCGTCGGCGCGGGACTGGTGCTGGTGCGCAGCGGCGACAGCCGAATCTTCGCTTTCGAGCAGAGCGACGGCAAGCGCCGATGGGTCTATCAGCGCGCGCCTGCTTCGCTCGTCATCCGCTCGCCTGCCGGCGTGACGATCGCGGGCGACAGCGCGTATGCCGGTTTCTCCGCTGGCAAGCTGGTGGCGATCGCGCTCGAGAACGGTGGCGTGCGCTGGGAAGCAAGCGTGGCCCTGCCGCGCGGCGCGACCGAGCTGGAGCGCATCACCGAAGTGCTGGGCAATCCCGCGGCGGAGGGACGCGAAGTCTGCGCCGTCGCGTTCCAGGGCCGCGTCGCCTGCTTCGACGCGCGCAGCGGCAATCAGCTCTGGTCGCGCGAGGTATCCTCGCTCACCGGCGTGAGTCTCGACGCAAGCAACGCCTACGTAAGTGACGACAAGGGCGCGGTACAGACGCTTGAGCGCCGCACCGGACGCAGCCTGTGGAAGCAGGACCGTCTGGCCAACCGGCAACTTTCACTGCCATTGCCAATCGGCAACGAAGTCGTGGTTGGCGACGTGGAGGGGTACGTGCATTTCATGGCGCGCGACTCGGGCGCCTTCCTCGCGCGCTTGGCTACCGGTGGAACTCCGATCCGCGCCGCGCCGATCCGCTTGCCGACCGGTTTCCTGGTGCAGACGCAAAATGGCGGCTTGTACGCACTGTCTCCCTAGCGCCGCGGACCAGCCGCAATGAAGGCGGTCATCGCCCTGGTGGGGCGCCCGAACGTCGGCAAGTCGACGCTGTTCAACCGTATCACGCGTAGCCGCGACGCCATCGTGGTCGACGTGCCCGGTGTGACGCGCGACCGTCACTACGGCGAAGGGCGGCTCGATGAGCGCTCGTTCATCGTCATCGACACGGGTGGGCTACAGCCGGGCGCGACCGAGGGCATCTTCGCGGAGATGGCGCGCCAGGTCGAGCAGGCGATCGCCGAGGCCGACGCGGTCGTGTTCGTCGTCGATGGACGCGCGGGGCTTACGGCAGCCGACCGCGAGATCGCGACGCGCCTGCGCAAGCTGAAGACCCGCATCTGCATCGCGGTCAACAAGTGCGAAGGCCTGGCACCGGATACCGCGACCGCCGAATTCCACGAGCTTGCGCTCGGGGCGCCCGTTGCCATCTCCGCGGCGCACGGCGAAGGCGTGCGCGAGCTGCTTGAGCAGGTCGTCGCGGAGCTGCCGCAAGAGGGCGAGCCGGAGTCGCCGGACCATGGGCACCCGCGCGTCGCGATCGTAGGTCGCCCGAACGTCGGCAAGTCGACGCTGGTGAACGTGCTGGTAGGCGAGGAGCGCGTCATCGCGTTCGATCAGCCGGGCACTACGCGGGATCCCATCGAGGTTCCCTTCGAGCGCGATGGCAGGCGTTACACGCTGGTCGATACCGCCGGGTTGCGCAAGCGCGGCCGACAGGGTGAGGCGGTGGAGCGATTCTCGATCGTGAAGACGCTGCAGGCGATCGAGGCGGCCAATGTTGCCGTGTTCATGCTTGATGCGGCCGAGGGCGTGACCGATCAGGACGCGCATGTTGCGGGCTACATTCTCGAGCGCGGCCGCGCCGTGGTGCTCGCGGTCAACAAATGGGACGCGGTGGACCGGGAGCAGCGCGAGCGGGTGAAGCAGGATCTTGTCTGGAAGCTCGGATTTCTGGGGTTCGCGGACACGCACTTCATCTCGGCGAAGAGCGGCACGGGGCTGGGTGAGCTGATGCGCTCGGTAGATGGGGCCTACGCGGCAGCCATGGCGAAGCTGTCGACGCCCAAGCTCACGCGCGCGATGATCGCCGCGGTGCAGCAGCAGGCGCCGCCGCGCAAGGGTCTGGTACGGCCCAAGCTGCGCTACGCGCACCAGGGCGGCATGAATCCGCCGCGCATCATCATTCATGGCAACGCGCTCGACTACGTCCCGGACAGCTACCGCCGCTACCTGGAGGGCAGGTTTCGCAAGGCCTTCGCTTTGCGCGGCACGCCGCTGGCGGTCGAATTCCGCACGCGCGGCAACCCTTACGCCCGCCGGCTCGCGAAGAGAGGCTGACACCCGCAAGCTATATGTTGACATCGACTACTTCACTTCGGGCATAATGTAGTCGATGTCTACATCGATCCGTCAGAGACGTGGCTATCACCATGGCGACCTGCGCGTCGCGCTGGTTCGTGCGGCGGGCGCGTTGCTGCGCGAAAGCGGCCCAGCGGGGCTGACGCTGCGCGAGGCCGCGCGCCGCGCGGGGGTCTCCCACGGCGCTCCTTATCGGCACTTCGCGAATCGTGAGGCGCTGCTGTCGGAAGTTGCGCTCGAGGGCTTTGCGCGGCTCAGCGAGGCGCTGCGCGAGGCCGCTCCCCGCGGCGGGCGCGCGGTGGCGCAGGCCTATGTGCGCTTCGCGCTCGAGCAGCCGCAGCGCTTTCGCCTCATGTTCTGGGGCGAATCTGGCTCGATCGAGCAGCGGCCGTGGCGCGACGCGGCGCAAGACACGGCGCGCGCGTTCGCAGAGGCGTTCTCTGGATTCGCGCGTGGGCAGGAGGATACGCAGCGCGCGGCCGCGGCAGCCTGGGCCCTGGTACACGGCCTCTCGCAGCTGATGCTCGACGGCCGGATCGGTCCGGCGGCAACCGACCAGGAGGCGAGGGAGCGCTTCGTCGGCGAGGTGCTCGGCGCCGTGCGCTTCATCTTCCGGGCGCAGCCCGCTCAGTTCGTCGCGTAGGAACGGAACAGGGCGGCGCAGGAGCTCGCCTCGCCGCGCGCGGCGTGGCAGCGCAGCAGGCGGAATACCGGTGTGCCGGCGGCGCGCGGCAGGCGCCTCGCGTAGTATTCCCATAGCAGGCGCGCGTGCTCGGGATAGCCCGCCGCCAGGTAGCCGGTCATGGCTGCCATCAGCAGGTACTGGCGCGCATCGTCGTTCAGGTTGGGCTGCGTGGCGAGCAGGCCGGAACCGAGTTCCGCCATGCGTGGCGCGTCGCGCGCGCCCACGGCGCGAAACAGCTCGATCCAGTGCCGCTGGAAGTCTCGCAGCCCGGCGTAGCAGGGCGCGGCGACGATGCGCGCCCAAACCTCGTCCGCGAGCTGCGGCGGCACGTACGGATTCAGCGCTTGCGCCACCCGCAGCAGGCTGCTGAGCCAGACGTCCAGCTCGCGCGGGTCGCGGCACCCGAGCAGCCGCAGCTTCACGATCTCGAGGTCCTTCTGCAGCACCGTGCCGACCGCCAGCGGTTGCGGCGCCTGCGGCTCCAGCAGGAACTCGCGGGCGTACTGCGCGAGGCGCGCGTTCTCGATGCGCGCCATCGAGTACGCGGCCTCGAATCGGGGATCGGGAGCGCGCCGGCCGCGGCCTGGCTCGAGCATCTCGAGCACCGGGACGCCGAGATTGAGCAGCTCGACGACCCCGGCGGCGCTTCTTTCGGTGAATCGGTCGCGCGCTGCATACAGGTCGAGCAACGGGTAGTAGTCCGAGTTCGGCGGCGCGCCGTAGCTGGCGAACAGCGGCTCGAGCGTTGATCGCCTGCCCAAGTAGCGCGCGTCGAAATCGCCCGCGGTGTGGATGTGCACCTTGGCCAGCTCCAGCGCGATGCCCGGCTGCGCGAATATGCGTTCGGTAACCGGCAGCGGCAGCGGGGCGCCGCTGGCGACGATGAGCAGGTCATGGCCGCTGGGCGCGAATACCGCGTAATGCGGAAACGCCTCGCCCAGCGCCATCATGACCGAAGCGAGCCGTGCCGGGTCGATCTCGTAGAGTTGGAACCATTGCACGAGCAGGCCACCGTTCTCCAGGTGGGCGCGTATCCGGGCGTAGAACTCGCGCGTGAACAGGCTCGACACCCCGCTTACCCATGGATTCGACGGCTCCGAGACGATCAGGTCATAGCGCCGCTTGTGCGTCGCGAAGAAGGTCTTGGCGTCGTCGATCAGGATCCTGCCGCGCGGATCGGCGAAGGCGCCGCTGTTGCGCGGCAGGAAGCCGCGCGCGGCCTCGACCATCGCCGCCTCGATCTCCACGGTCTCGACCCGCTCGAGTGACATGCTTTGCAGCAGCGTATGGGTGGTAAGTCCGGTGCCGATGCCGATCACCGCCGCGCTCTTCGCATCCGGTCTGAGGGCAAGCGGCAGCGCGCCGGTGAGCACCATGGTGATCTCGTCGCTGCCGCGCTCGCGGCCCTCGAGATTGACCGAGCCGTCGGACTTGCCATTGGTGCGGATGCTGATCGCCTCGGGGTACAGCACCAGGTGGACCGTCGCCGTCTTGCCGTCCATCTTGTAGAGGATCTTCGCGTCGCGCGAGCCCGCGAGGTCGCCGTAACGGAACACGCCGGCAGTCATCTTGTTTGCGTCGAGCTCGAAGCCGGTGGCCATGGCGACGAACAGCAGCGCGCAGGTGAGCCCTGCGGCCGCGCTGGTCCTGCGCGATGCGAAGCGATGCAGCAGCAGCACGCCGACGCCCGCGTCGAGCAGGCCGCCCAGCAACAAGGTGTTCTTCAGGCCGAGGAGCGGCAGCCCGAGATGCACGGCAAGCAGCACGCCGAGGATCGCTCCGAGCGTGTTCGCGGCGTACACACGCCCGATCGCCGCCTCGCCTACGCCGCGCCGCAGCAGCGCTCCGGTGATGAGCGGCAGCGTCATCCCGGCGCAGAATGTCGCCGGCAGCATCACCAGCGCTGCGATGACCTGGCCGCTGGCGTTGAACAGCACGTAACCCGCGTCGCTGCGTGCAAGCCCGTGCATCAGCCATTCCATCAGCTCGAAGCAACGGTCGTACACCGGCAACGTCGCGAGCGCGAGGAGCGCCATGGCGACCTGCACCCAGCCGAGCAGAAGTTCCGGACGGCGGGAGCGGTCGACGTGCCTGCGCACCACTAGGCCGCCGAGCGCTAGGCCGAGAATGAAGCTCGAGAGCATCAGCTCGAAAGAGTGCGTCGAGGCGCCCAGCACCAATGACAACATCCGGATCCAGCTGATCTCGTAGACGAAAGAGGCCAGCCCGGTCAGCAGCGCCGCGGCGAGGAGCATGGGTAGGGCCCGACCGCGGTCGGCGCCGGGTTCGAGCGGCGCCGCGTGCACCGGCCGCGCCAGCGCCCAGACCGCGGCGGCGAGCGCCAGATTGACGATTCCGGCGGCGCGCAGCGTTCCCGGCAGTCCGGCCAACTCGATCAGCACGAAGCCGCTGGCAAGCACGCCGATGGCGCCGCCAAGGCTGTTGGTGAAGTACAGCATCGCGACGGATTCGCCCGGGCTCGCGGGATGCGAACGCACCAGGCCGGCGCTCATCAAGGGAAACGTCATGCCGAGCAGTACCGACGGTGGCAGCATCAGCACGCACGACACGCCGAGCTTCGCCGCCAGGGCGAGCGACTCGCCGCCCAGCGCCGGCAGCAGCGTGGCGTAGGTCCATCCGGTGAGGCTCACGAACGCTTCGTGGAATGCGAGCGCGAAGACGCCGATCGCCGCCTCGACGAGCGCGTAGGCGAGCAGCGGGTTGGCGATGCGCGTCGACATGCGGCCGCACAGCGCGGCGCCGCCGGCCATGCCGCCCATGAATACGATGAGGACCAGCGACTGCGCGTAGGCCGCGTGCCCGAGAAACAGCTTCAGGTACTGAGTCCAGATGGACTCGTAGATCAGTCCGGCGAATCCCGACGCGGTGAACAGGAGGTAAAACGCACCGCGCGGCAGGCGAGACATGGAGCCCCTTTTATAGCACAGGCCTCGCCCGCGGCAGCGGGCGAGGATGCTAACCTCGCGCCACTGCCCACCGCTCGCGCGTTCGCCCGCAGGCAGCACCATGCCAGTCGCCGCCCGCCTGTCGCTCTTCTACTTCGCCTACTTCGCGTTCGTCGGGGCGTTCGTGCCGTATTTCCCGCTGTATCTCGCCGACCGCGGCCTGCAGGCGGAACAGGTCGCCATGGTGGTTGCGCTGCCGCAGCTGACGCGCATATTCGCTCCGGGCTTCTGGGGCTGGCTCGCCGACCGCTGGCGCGCGCGACGCGCGGTCGTCGTGCTGTCGTGCGCGGCACTGGCAGGGAGCTTCGCGGCGCTGCCGCTCGCGCCGGGCTTCGCAGGAATCGCGCTGGTTGTAGCTTTGATGAGCGTGCTGTCTGCTGGCGGCCTGCCGCTGGTCGAGACCATCACCCTGTCGGCACTCGCCGGGCGAAGCGGGCACTACGGGCCGATCCGGCTTTGGGGATCGGTGGGCTTCATCGCCACGGTACTCGTCGTGGGCGCCTGGCTCGACGTCGGCCCCGTGCGCATGCTGCCCGCGGTGCTGCTCGGGCTTTCGCTCGCGGCGCTCGTCGCGTCGCTCGCCCTGCCGGTCGGCGGGCCCGCGAACGCGCCCCACGCGCGCGAGGCGGGCGGCAAGATCCTCGCCGCCACCGCCGTGCGCGCGCTGATCGGCGCCGGGTTCTGCATGGCGGTGGCGCACGGCGCGCTGTACGCATTCTTCACGCTGCATCTGGAGAAACTCGGCTACAGCGGCAAGGCGATCGGCGCACTGTGGACGCTCGGCGTGCTGGCAGAGATTCTCGTGTTCCTCTGCCTGCCGGCGCTTTTCCGTCGCTACTCCCTGTCAGGGATTCTGCAGGCGAGCCTGCTCGCCGCGGTGCTGCGTTTCCTGGTGATCGGCTGGGCTGCCGAGTATCTGCCGGTCCTGGTTCTGGCCCAGTTGCTGCACGCAGCGACCTTCGGCGCCTATCATTCCGCATCGGTCGCAGCCGTGCATCGCCTGTTTCCACCGTCGGCGCAGGCGCGCGGCCAGGCCCTGTTTTCGAGCCTGTCCTACGGCGCAGGGGGCGCCGCGGGCGCGCTGCTCGCCGGCTGGGGCTGGGCGTGGGGAGGCGCGACGGCTGCGTTCAGTCTGTCCGCTGCCGCCGCCCTCGCGGGAGCGGTGCTGGTGTCGTGGCTGAAAAACGCGCGGTTCTAAAATATCCGGCAATGGACATCATGCGAGGACGGCGAATCCTAAGCGTTCTTGGCGCGGCGCTCCTCGCGCAGAGCACGGGTTGCCAGACGGTTCAGACCACCGCGCCGGGTGCGGTGGGCGTCGAGCGGCAGCAGACGATGCTGGTGTCGTCGCGGCAGGTCGACGACAGCGCCGCGCGCGCCTACACACAACTGCTGCAGGAGGCGTCGCGCAAGGGCCTGCTGAACCGCAATGCCGCGGAGGTTGACCGCGTGCGGACCATCTCCCGGCGCCTGATCGCCAAGACACCGGTGTTCCGCCCCGATGCCGGAAGCTGGCAGTGGGAAACCAACGTCATCGGCTCCAAGGAAGTCAACGCTTGGTGCATGCCCGGCGGCAAGATCGCCGTGTACACGGGACTGATCGAACGTCTGCGGCCGACCGACGACGAGCTCGCCGCGGTGATGGGCCACGAAATCGCGCACGCACTGCGCGAGCACGGTCGCGAGCGGGCCTCGCAGGTGATGGCCCAGAGCGTGGCGATCGGTATCCTCGGCGCGGCTACGGGCATGTCGGGCGCGGCGACGGATCTTTCGCAGGTAGTGCTCGACGTGACGCTCAACCTGCCGAACTCCCGCGCCTTCGAGACGGAAGCCGACCGCATCGGGGTCGAGCTCGCGGCGCGCGCCGGCTACGACCCGCGCGCGGCCATCAGCCTGTGGCAGAAGATGGGCAGCCTGGGGGAGGGGGAGCCTCCCCAGTTCCTCTCTACGCACCCGTCGCACGCCTCGCGCATCAGCGACCTGAAGGTTTACGCGGCGCGCGTCATGCCGCTGTACGAGCAAGCGAGGGCAACGCATTGACGGCCGCAACGCGCGCTGGCCATGTGCGATAATTTCCAGCTTTCGCAGGATTGATTTGCGCGCACGCGACATGGGACAGACGCTCTACGACAAGCTTTGGAACGCGCACGTGGTGCACGAGGAGGAAGACGGCACCGCGCTGCTGTACATCGACCGTCACCTGGTGCACGAGGTCACGAGCCCGCAGGCCTACGAAGGGCTCAAGGCCGCCGGCCGCAAGCCCTGGCGCATCGGCTCCGTGGTGGCGACGGCCGACCACAATACGCCGACCACCGGCTGGGACCAGGGCATCGAGGGCATCCGCGACCCGATCTCGCGCCTGCAGGTCGAAACCCTGGACGCCAATATGCGCGAATTCGGCGCGAAGGCCTATTTCCCGTTTCGCGACCGTCGCCAGGGCATCGTGCACGTCATCGGGCCGGAGAACGGCGCCACGCTTCCGGGCATGACGGTGGTGTGCGGCGACTCGCACACCAGCACGCACGGCGCCTTCGGTTGCCTCGCGCACGGCATCGGCACCTCCGAGGTCGAGCACGTGCTCGCGACGCAGTGCCTGATCGCGAAGAAGATGAAGAACATGCGCGTCCTGGTCGAAGGGCCGCTCGCGCGCGGCGTCAGCGCCAAGGACGTCGTGCTCGCGGTGATCGGACGGATCGGCACGGCGGGCGGCAGCGGCTGCGCCATCGAGTTCGCCGGCAGCGCGATCCGTGCGCTGTCGATGGAGGGGCGCATGACCGTGTGCAACATGGCGATCGAGGCAGGCGCGCGCGCGGGAATGGTCGCGGTGGACGACACCACCATCGAATACCTGAAGGGCCGGCTCTTTTCGCCGACCGGTCCCGAGTGGGACCAAGCGGTGATCACGTGGCGCAGCCTGCGGAGCGATTTCGACGCGGTTTTCGACCACCAGGTGGCCCTCGACGCGCGCCAGATCAAGCCGCAAGTGACTTGGGGGACGTCGCCCGAGATGGTGGTTCCGGTGGACGGCGCGGTGCCCGACCCGGACAAGGAGAAGGACGCCACCAGGCGCGAGGGCATCGAGCGCGCGCTGGTCTACATGGGGCTCAAGCCGCGCACGCGCATCACCGACATCGGGCTCGACAAGATATTCATCGGCTCGTGCACCAATTCGCGGATCGAGGACCTGCGTAGCGCCGCGGCGGTGGTCAAAGGGCGCCGCGTGGCGTCCAGCGTGCGGCTGGCGCTGGTGGTTCCGGGATCCGGGCTGGTAAAGGCGCAAGCGGAGAAGGAAGGGCTGGACCGCATATTCAGGGACGCCGGCTTCGAATGGCGGGAGCCCGGCTGCTCGATGTGCCTGGCGATGAATGCCGACCGCCTCGAGCCCGGCGAACGCTGCGCCTCGACCTCGAACCGAAATTTCGAGGGCCGGCAGGGCGATCGCGGGCGTACGCATCTGGTGAGCCCGGCGATGGCAGCGGCGGCGGCGATTGCCGGGCATTTCGTCGACGTGCGCTCGAACTTCTAGATCCACGATGATGGAGGAATCATGACGCTTCGCGCTCTCGTGCTGCTGGCGCCCGCGGCTGCGCTCGGCCTTGTCGGCTGCAACACGATGGAGGGATTGGGCAAGGACGTGAAGACGCTCGGCGGCAAGATCGAACAGACAGCGGACCAGAAGAGGTAGCGGCCATGCGGAAATTCACACGGCTGGAGGGCGTCGTCGTCCCGCTGGATCGGGCGAACGTCGATACCGATGCCGTCATTCCCAAGCAGTTCCTGAAGTCGATCAAGCGGACCGGCTACGGCCCCAATCTGTTCGACGCCTGGCGCTACCGGGACCACGGTGAGCCGGGCATGGACCACGGCAAACGACCGCTCAACGAGGACTTCGTCCTCAACCAGCCTCGCTACAAGGACGCGCAGATCCTGCTCGCGCGCAAGAACTTCGGCTGCGGCTCGTCGCGCGAGCACGCGCCCTGGGCGCTGCTGGACTACGGCATCCGCTGCGTGATCGCCCCTTCGTACGGCGACATCTTCTTCAACAACAGCTACAAGAACGGGCTGCTCCCGGTGGTGCTGTCGGAGGCGGAGGTGGACCGGCTGTTCTACGAGGTGGCGTCGTTTCCGGGATTCAGGCTGGTGGTCGATCTGGAGCCGCAGACGGTTTCGACGGTCAATGGATCGTTCGTCGCGAAGTTCGACGTCGAGCCGTTCCGCAAGTACTGCCTGCTGAACGGACTGGACGAGATCGGCCTCACCCTGCGGCACAGCGACAAGATCCGCGCATTCGAGGCCAGGCGGCGCGAGCAGTTTCCCTGGTTGTTCCTGTAGGCGCCATGAAAGTCGCGGTGCTGGCCGGTGATGGCATCGGCAACGAGATCGTCGCGCAGGCCGTGCGAGTGTTGCGCCGGCTCGCCGAAGACGGGCTGGGCCTCGAGCTCGAGGCGGCGCCGGTGGGCGGCGCGGGCTACGATGCCGCCGGGGATCCGCTGCCGCAGGCGACGCTTGCGCTTGCGCGGCAGGCCGATGCGATCCTGTTCGGGGCCATCGGCGGACCGCAGTACGACGTGCTGCCGCGGGACAAGCGACCCGAGCGCGGTCTGCTGCGGCTGCGCAAGGAGCTCGGGCTGTTCGCGAACTTGCGCCCAGCGCGGGTTTACCCGGAGCTCGCCGACGCGTCGTCGCTCAAGGTCGAGGTCGTCGCGGGGCTCGACATCCTTATCGTGCGCGAGCTCACCGGCGACATCTACTTCGGCGAACCCCGCGGTATCAGCACGCTCGCCGGCGGCGAGCGCGAGGGCGTCAATACCATGCGCTACCGCGAGAGCGAGATCCGCCGCATTGCTCACGTCGCGTTCCACGCCGCACGTAAGCGCAGCAGGCGCCTGTGCTCGGTGGACAAGGCGAACGTGCTGGAGACCACCGAGCTGTGGAAGCAGGTCGTCAGCGAGATCGGCAAGGAATACCCGGACGTGACGCTGTCGCACATGTACGTCGACAATTGCGCGATGCAGCTGGTGCGCAGCCCCAAGCAGTTCGATGTGATCGTCACCGGGAACATGTTCGGGGACATTTTGTCGGATGAAGCGTCGATGCTGACCGGATCGATCGGCATGCTGCCGTCCGCCTCGCTCGATGACCGGGGCAAGGGCCTGTACGAGCCGATCCACGGGTCGGCGCCGGACATCGCCGGCAAGGGCATCGCCAATCCGCTGGCGACGATCCTCTCGGCTGCGATGATGCTGCGCTATTCGCTCGGCAACGAGCAGGCGGCGGACAGGATCGAGCGCGCGGTCGAAAAGGCGCTGAGGGACGGCAACCGCACTGCCGACATATACACTGCGGGGAGGAAGAAAGTGGGCACGGTGGAGATGGGCGACGCGGTGGTGGCCGCCCTCGGATAGCACGGTGCTCTCGGAGACGAGATCATGTTGAAGGTCGGCATCATCGGTTGGCGCGGCATGGTGGGCTCGGTGCTCGTGCAGCGCATGCGCGAGGAGCGCGATTTCGAACATCTGGAGCCGGTGTTCTTTTCCACCTCGCAGGCGGGTGGGAAAGGGCCTGCGATCGGCCGTGAAACGGGGGCGGTGCAGGACGCGAACGACGTCGATGCGCTCAAGGCGCTGCCGGTACTGATGTCCTGCCAGGGTGGGGATTACACCAATGAGGTGTACCCGCGGTTGCGCCAGTCCGGCTGGAACGGCTACTGGATCGACGCGGCGAGCGCGCTGCGCATGAAAGATGACGCGGTGATCGTCCTCGATCCAGTGAACATGCCGCTGATCAAGAATGCCTTGTCGAGCGGCACGAAGAACTACATCGGCGGCAACTGCACGGTGAGCCTGATGCTGATGGGGGTCGCGGGGCTGTTTCAGCATGACTTGGTGGAGTGGATGACCAGCATGACCTACCAGGCGGCCTCCGGCGCCGGCGCGGCGTACATGCGCGAGCTGGCCGAGCAGATGGTGCGCGTCGGCGAAAGCGCGAAAAAGCTGCTCGGTGATCCTGCGTCGAGCGCGCTCGACATCGATCGGCAGGTTGCCGAGACGCTGCGCAGCCCCAGCCTGCCGCAGACCCACTTCGGCCATCCGCTCGCCGGGAGCCTGCTGCCATGGATCGACAAGGACCTTGGCAACGGCCAGAGCCGCGAGGAGTGGAAGGGTCAGGCCGAAACCAACAAGATCCTGGGCCGCAACGGCAGGCACGTGCCGGTGGACGGCGTCTGCGTGCGAATCGGCGCGATGCGCTGCCACAGCCAGGCCTTGACCATCAAGTTGCGCCGTAACGTGCCGCTCGACGAGATCGAGGGCATGATCGCGGAGGCGCACGACTGGGTGAAGGTGGTGCCGAACCGGCGGGAGGAAAGCCTCGCAGAGCTGACGCCCGCGGCCGTCACGGGCAAGCTCTCGGTGCCGATCGGGCGGTTGCGCAAGCTGCCGATGGGCGGCGAGTATTTGGCCGCCTTTACGGTGGGAGATCAGCTTCTATGGGGTGCCGCGGAGCCGCTGCGCCGCATGCTGCGCATCCTGCTCGAGGCAGGCATCAGCGCGTGATCGCGGCCGATGAAGCGCTCATGGAGGCGTTCGCGACCCGGCTCCACCCCGGAGGCACAAATTCATAGCTACTTCCGGCCTAAAGCTGCAAAAATCGAGAAAATTTCTCAGCTTGCAAGCCTAACATCATGATGTTATGTTACTTGGTGATCCGAAAAAGACTCAGGGTGGAATAGTGGGTAAATCCATCAGCGGAAGAGTTCTTGCGGCTGCGCTGCTCTTTCTGCCGCTGCTCGTCCAAGCCGCCGGTCTGGGCAATTTGAAGGTTCTTTCTGCCCTGGGGCAGCCGCTTAACGCGGAGATCGAAATCGTGTCGGAGCAGGCGGACGAATGGGATTCGCTCACCGCGCGCCTCGCTTCGCAGGAAGCCTTCAGCAGGGCGGGAATCGAGTTCAACCCCGTGCTCCTTGGCCTGACTATCAACATTGAGCGCCGCGACGGCAAGCCGGTCCTTTATCTTCGTACCAACCAGCCCGTCAACGAGCCGTTCCTTGACATGCTGATCGAGTTGCAGTGGTCAAGCGGCAAGCTGGTGCGCGAATACACGTTCCTGCTCGATCCGGCCGAATACAAGGGGCCGCAGCCGATCGCTGCCGCGCCGCCTCCTCCGGCCCCTGTCGCGGCGGCGCCGATAGAGCAACCGGTAGCGCCGCCCGCGCCTCCTGCGCCGGCGGTCGAGGAGAAGCCGATTGCGGCGACGCCGGGTCCCGCTCCCGCCCCGCCTCCAGCGGCGGCCCCGAAACCCGCGGAACAGACCTACGAGGTAAAGAAGGGCGACACGCTTGGCGAGATCGCGCGCCGCTATATGGGCACGGGCGTGACCTACAACCAGATGTTGATCGCGCTCTTTCGGGCCAATCGCGAGGCGTTCATACACGATAACGTCAACCTGGTGCGCGCCGGTCATATTCTCAACATACCCGGGCAGGAAGACCTAGCGGCCGTCGACCCGGAGGAGGCAAAGCTCCAGGTGCGAGAGCACATGGCGGAGTTTGCCGAATATCGTCGCAAGCTCGCTGCAGCCGCCGCTGCGGCGAAGCCCGCGGGGGAATCCGCGGGGCAGCAGTCCGCAGCCGGGCTCATTACGCAAGAGCCCGCGGAGCCCGCACTGCAAGCACCGCGCGATCAGCTCAAGCTGTCGAAGGCTGAGCCCGAAAAACCGGCCGGCGCCGCGGGCGTTGCGGCACGCGAGGATGACCGGATCGCTCGCGAGCGTGCTTTGCAGGAAGCCCAGTCGCGTGTGGGGGAGCTAGAGAAGAACGTCGCGGACCTGCAGAAATTGATTGAGCTAAAAAACCAGCAGCTCGCCGAGATGGAGAAAAAGGCCGCGGCGCAGCCTCCCGCGCCCGCGGCGCCGGTGGTGCCGGCAAAGGCTCCCGAGGCCCCGCAAGTACAGCCGCCAGCATCGCAACCGGCGCCGCAGGTCGCCACGGCGCCCGAGCCCCAGAAGGCCGTTCCTCCTCAGCCCGCCAAGTCCGCCGCGACGGAGGCGAAGCCCAAGCCACGGCCGAAAGCTGTGCCACCGCCGCCACCGCCTCCACCGAGCGTCGTCGACGAATTGCTCGACAATCCGCTCGCCTTGGGCGGAATCGGCGGAATCGTGTTGCTGCTGTTGGGCTACGGCGCGTGGGCGTGGCAACGCAAGAAGTCGGCGCAGGCGCGCTTCCGGGACAGCGTTGCAGGAGGCGAACTCGGCGCCGTCGCGGCGTCGTCGGTAATCGATGCCCAGGGCCAGCAGCCCGGGGGCATACCGTCCCAGGCCTCGGTAAGCCAGTCGAGCGTAGGGGGCATGGGGGCGGCCGACGAGGTCGATCCCATTGCCGAGGCGGACGTTTATATGGCCTACGGGCGCGACGCACAGGCTGAAGAGATCCTCAAGGAAGCCCTGCAGAAAGACGCAAGTCGCGCGGCTGTGCACGCCAAGCTGCTCGAGATATACGCCGGACGTCGCGACACGGCGGCCTTCGAGCAGACCGCGCTGAAGCTCAGGGCGCTTTCGAGCGGCGCCGGTCCGGAATGGGAAAAGGCCATGGCGCTCGGCCGCTCGATTGACCCGCAGAATGGCCTGTATGGCGGCAGCGGCTCTGCCGACGTGACGATGCCCCCGGCCGCGGCGCGTGTGGCGCCGCAGGCAGCGGCGCCCACGCTCGATTTCGATCTCGACTCGACGCAGGGAAGGGGTGGCAGTGCGCCGGACGTGGACTTCGATCTCGGCACCGGCACGCACGACGCCGTGCCAAGCGACCAGAGCGCATTCTCGGCGGGCGGTACGCTGAAAATGAGAATGGGTAAGGAGGAACCGCCGGCGACCACGGGCCTCGATTTCGACCTGGGAGCAGGCGAGCCAGCCAAGCCGGCCGACGCAGGCCTGGACTTTGAGCTGCCATCGACCATAGGCGAGCAGCCGCCCGCGACGAAGGCCGCTGTGGACACGACCGGCTCAATCGATTTCGATCTCGACCTCGACACGCAGGGCTCCAAGGCCGGCCCCGAGACCAGCGCGGCGCAGCCGCCGGTCGACCTGTCGTCGATTAGCCTCGATCTGGGCGGCGCGAGCGACTCACTGGCGCCCACCACCCAGACGGATCCGAAGTGGCAGGAGGTCGCGACCAAGCTCGACTTGGCGAAGGCCTACGAGGACATGGGCGACAAGGACGGTGCCCGAGAGCTGCTGAACGAGGTAATGAAGGAAGGGGACCCTGCGCAGAAGGGCCAGGCGCAGGAGATGCTCGCCAGCCTCGGCTGATAGAAATTCACCGTTAGCCACGGGTCGGCCGCGACAGCGGCAGGCGCCGTGGCTAAACTTTTTGCGGCATGAGAATCGCACTCGGTCTCGAATACGACGGTAGTCGCTTTCTCGGCTGGCAGAAGCAGCCCGGGCGCGGCACGGTGCAGGACGCCGTGGAGGCGGCGCTTGCCGCGATTGGCGGTGAGCCCGCGAGCGTGACATGCGCCGGCCGCACCGATCGCGGGGTGCATGCACGAGAGCAGGTCGTGCATTTCGATGCCACTGCCGAACGACCGCTCTCGGCATGGGTCCGAGGCGTCAATGCCGTGCTGCCCGAGTCGATCGCAGTGTTGTGGGCCAAACCCGTCGACGCGGGCTTTCATGCCCGTTACAGCGCCACTGCGCGCACCTATCGCTACATCCTGCTCAATCGGTCGGTGCGTCCCGCGCTCGCCACGCGCTACGCAGGGTGGTTCCACCAGAACCTCGACATCGCGGCGATGCGACAGGCGGCCGCGGCGCTCGTAGGCGAGCACGACTTCTCGGCGTTCCGCTCTGCGGAGTGCCAGGCGAAGACGCCACGGCGCAGCCTGACGCAGCTCGAGATCGAACGGCACGGAGAGCGAATCGATTTCATCTTCACCGCGAACGCCTTCCTGCATCACATGGTGCGCAACCTCGTCGGTACGCTCGTCTACGTGGGCAAGGGGAAGCACGCGCCCGAGTGGGCTCGCGAGGTCCTGCAGTCGCGCGATCGCAGCCGCGCCGCGCCTACCTTCGCCGCCGACGGGCTCTATCTCGAGGCGATCGAATATGCCCCGGGCTGGGGGCTGAACACTGGCCGGCGCGCGCCGGCCGCTTTGTCGATCGGTGAATGAGCGATGCGCACGCGCGTGAAAATCTGCGGCATCACCAGGATGGTCGATGCGCGCACGGCGGCCGAAGCGGGCGCCGACGCGATCGGCCTGGTCTTCTACCCTCCAAGTCCGCGGTTCCTTTCACGCGAACAGGCGCGCACCGTGCGTCGAGCGCTGCCGCCGTTCGTGGGCGCGGTTGCGCTATTCGTCAACGCGGGCCGTGAGGAGGTCGCGCGTGTGCTCGACGAGGTGCGACCGGATGCATTGCAGTTCCATGGCGAGGAAAGCCCGGATTTCTGCGAGCAGTTCGGCGTGCCGTACATCAAGGCCTGCCGCGTCAGGGAAGGGGTTGATTTGCTAGAATACCTAGGTCCCTACAGCGGTGCGAGCGGTTGGCTTGCGGACGCCTATGTCGAGGCGTACGGTGGCACCGGAACGAGCTTCGACTGGTCGGTCGTGCCGCGCCGGCGTTCCCTGCCGCTGGTGCTTTCGGGTGGGCTTACCTCCGATAACGTCGGCGACGCGATCCGGCTCGTGCGTCCTTGGGGAGTCGACGTTTCGAGCGGGGTTGAATCGGCACCGGGCATAAAGGACGCCGCCAGGATTGCCGCCTTCATTAAAGAGGTCAGAAATGCGGATGGTTGAGTTGCCCGACGCGCGGGGCCATTTTGGGCCTTACGGCGGCGTGTTCGTCGCAGAAACCCTAATGCATGCGCTCGACGAGTTGCGCGAGGCGTACGATCGCTCGCGCGTTGACCCGGAGTTCCAGGCGGAATTCCACTATGAGCTGAAGCACTACGTCGGACGCCCGAGCCCCGTCTACCACGCCAAGCGCTTGTCCCAGAAATACGGCGGCGCGCAAATCTTCCTCAAGCGCGAGGACCTCAATCACACCGGTGCGCACAAGATCAACAACACGATTGGCCAGTCGCTGCTGGCGCGGCGCATGGGCAAGCCGCGCGTGATCGCCGAGACCGGTGCCGGCCAGCACGGCGTCGCGACGGCCACCGTCGCGGCGCGCTACGGAATGGAGTGCGTCGTCTACATGGGCTCCGAAGACGTGAAACGCCAGGCGGCAAACGTCTACCGGATGAAGCTCCTCGGGGCGAGCGTGGTCCCGGTGCAGTCGGGCTCCAGGACCCTCAAGGACGCGCTCAATGAGGCCATGCGCGACTGGGTGACCAATGTCGAGAACACGTTCTACATCATCGGCACGGTGGCGGGTCCGCATCCCTATCCCATGATGGTGCGCGATTTCCAGTCCGTTATCGGCAAAGAATGCCTGCAGCAGGTACCGGAGCTCGCGGGCAAGCACCCGGACGCGGTGATCGCCTGCGTGGGCGGCGGTTCGAATGCCATGGGGATATTTCACGCCTATCTCGGGATGGAGTCCGTGCGCCTGATCGGTGTCGAGGCGGCCGGCGAGGGGCTCGCGACCGGCAGGCATGCCGCGTCGTTGGTGGCCGGCAAGCCGGGCGTGCTGCACGGCAACCGCACCTATCTACTGCAGGACGCCAACGGGCAAATCGTCGAAACTCACTCTATCTCTGCCGGCCTCGACTATCCCGGCGTCGGCCCGGAACACGCCTGGCTCAAGGATCGCGGACGCGCCGAGTACGTGGCGATCACCGACGACGAAGCGCTGCAGGCGTTCCACGAGCTGTGCCGCTACGAGGGGATCATCCCGGCTCTCGAATCGAGCCATGCCGTTGCGTACGCCGCGAAGCTCGCGCCGACCCTGCCGAAGGACGCGATCCTGCTTGTCAACTTGTCCGGGCGCGGCGACAAGGACATGCACACGGTGGCCGAGCGCTCCGGAATCGCGTTCTGACGATGTCTCGCATCCAGTCGCGTTTTGAGGCGCTGAAGAAGGCCCGGCGCAAGGCCTTGATCCCCTATATCACCGCGGGCGACCCGCTGCCGTCTCTGACGGTGCCGCTGCTGCATGCCTTGGTGGAGGCCGGCGCGGACATCCTCGAGCTGGGAGTACCATTTTCCGACCCGATGGCCGACGGACCCGTGGTTCAGCGCTCAGCGGAGCGCGCCCTGGCGCACCACATCGGCCTGGCAAACGTGCTCGACATGGTGCGCGAGTTCCGCCAGGGCGACGCGCAAACGCCGCTCGTGCTGATGGGCTACGCAAACCCGGTAGAGGCGATGGGAACGGAGAAGTTCGTCGCGCAAGCGACGTCGGCGGGCGTCGATGGCGTGATTGTGGTCGACTATCCCCCCGAGGAGTCGGTGCAGTTCGCCGACCTCGCTAGGCGCAACGGCCTGGACGCGATATTCCTGCTCGCGCCCACTTCGACGGTGACGCGGATCAACGAGGTGGCGCGGGTCGGCAGCGGTTTTCTGTACTACGTGTCCCTCAAAGGCGTCACCGGCGCGGGCCATCTGGATCTCGCAGACGTCGCTGCGCGCCTGCCCGTCATTCGCGCTGCGACCACGCTGCCCATCGGTGTCGGCTTCGGCATTCGCGACGCTGAATCGGCGCGGCGCGTGGCCGAGATCGCGGATGCGGTCGTCATCGGCAGCCGCATCATCCAGGAAATCGAGTCGGCCGGCCCGGCCGACGCGGTGTCCCGCGTCAAAGCGCTGATGCGACCGATCCGCGCCGCGCTCGACCAACGGCCATGAGTTGGCTGCAGAAGCTGCTTCCGCCAAAGATCCAGCGCACCGCTGGCGGCGCGCGCAAGACGGTGCCGGAGGGTCTCTGGACCAAATGCCCCGAATGCGATGCCGTGCTGTACAGCACGGATCTGGAAAAGAATCTGAATGTCTGTCCCAAGTGCGGATTTCACCAGCGGATGGGTGCCCGGGCGAGGCTCGACGCGCTGCTCGATGCCGATGGACGGTTCGAGATCGGCGCGGAAGTGCTGCCGATCGACAGCCTGAAGTTCAAGGACTCGCGGCGCTACCCCGAGCGCCTGGCGGAGGGCCAGGAGCAGACCGGCGAGACCGACGCTTTGGTTGCGATGCAGGGCTCGATCAAGGAAATTGGCGTGGTTTGCGCCGCCTTCGAGTTCGAGTTCATGGGCGGGTCGATGGGTTCGGTGGTCGGCGAGCGGTTCGTGCGCGGGGTGCGCGTCGCGATCGAGCAGAAGTTGCCTTTCATCTGCGTGTCCAGCTCGGGCGGCGCGCGCATGCAAGAGGGGCTGCTGTCCCTCGCGCAGATGGCCAAGACCACGGCCGCGGTCGCCGAGCTGGCCGAACGCAGACTGCCCTTCATCTCGGTGCTGACCGACCCGACCATGGGAGGCGTTTCGGCGAGCTTCGCGATGATCGGCGATATCGTGATCGCCGAGCCCAAGGCGCTGATCGGTTTCGCGGGTCCGCGCGTGATCGAGCAGACCGTGCGGCAAAAGCTGCCCGAGGGCTTCCAGCGTGCCGAATTCCTCCTCGAAAAAGGGGCGATCGACATGATCGTCGACCGGCGCCAGATGCGCGAGAAGCTCGCGTCTTTGCTGTCTATGCTGCAGGACCTGCCTGCAGAGCAGGCGCCCTGAAGCCACGCGCAGGTCGCCCGCCATTGCGAACTTGAGCACGCTATCCGGCTGGCTCGGGTATATCGAGCGCCAGCATCCGCAGTCGATCGCGCTCGGGCTCGATCGCGTCGCGCCTGTGTTGGAGCGGCTCGACGCGAAGCTCGACTGTCCGGTTTTTTCGGTCGGCGGCACCAACGGCAAGGGCTCGGTGTGCGCGATGCTCGAGTCGGTGTTGCGCGCCGCCGGATACCGCGTCGGTCTGTATTCGTCCCCGCACCTGCTGCACTACAACGAACGCGTGCGGGTCGACGGGCGGGCGGCCGCCGACACGGAGCTATGCGACGCATTCGCCGCCGTCGAGCGGGCCCGCGGCGCGACGCCGCTCACCTATTTCGAGTTCGGCACGCTCGCAGCCGGCTGGCTGTTTGCGCGCGCAGGGCTGGACGCGGTGGTGCTGGAAGTCGGCTTGGGAGGGCGCCTAGACGCCGTCAACGTGTTCGACTCCGACTGCGCCGTGCTGACCAGCATCGGTATCGACCACGTCGAATACCTCGGCGCTTCGCGGGAAGCCATCGGCCGGGAAAAATCGGGCATCTTCCGCCGTGGGCGCCCGGCGGTGATCGCCGACCCGGAGCCGCCTGCGTCGGTGCTCGCGCACGCGGCAGCGGTGGGCGCGCAGCCGCTTCTGGTCGGACGAGATTTCGGCTATTCAAGCGAGACCGGGCAGTGGCGCTACTGGGGACCCGCGGGCCAGCGGGCGGGCCTTGCGCATCCCGCGCTGCGCGGCGCGGTGCAGCTGCGCAATGCCGCGGCGGCACTTTGCGCGCTCGACGCGCTGCGCGAGCGACTTCCGGTGACGATGGAGCAGGTACGTCGTGGACTTGCGCAGGTCACGCTGCCGGGACGATTCCAGGTGTTACCCGGGCGCCCGCAGGTGATCCTTGACGTTGCGCACAATCCCGAGGCAGCGCACACGCTGGCCGAAAATCTGGCATCGAGCGGCTACGCCCCGGAAACCATCGCGGTATGCGGCATGCTGCGCGATAAAGACATTGCCGGCGTGTTACGCGAGGTCGCGCCGCGCGTCACGCGTTGGCACCTGGCGAGTCTTCCCGGATTGCGCGGCGCCGCGGCCTCCGAGCTTGCCGCGGTCTTACTGGTGAGCAGCGCGCATGCGCCGCTCATGCAGTACGCTTCCCCCGCACAGGCGTTCGCTGCGGCGCGGGAAGCAGCGCATGAGAATGATAAAATTATCGTTTTCGGGTCGTTCCTGACAGTCGGCGATGTGATGGCGTATCTCGATGCGGCACGCAGCGGGGCAAGCGGTGATGGCTGAAGCGCAAGACCTCAATACGCTCAAACGGCGAGGGCGTCGGCGTCTGGTGGGCGCCATCGCGCTGGTGCTGCTTGCGGTGATCGTGCTGCCGATGGTGTTCGATTCGGAGCCGGGGCAGGGTGTGCCGCCAGTCAGCGTTCGCATCCCGGCCGAGGACACGGCCTTCTCGCCCGCCGCGCCCCCCAAATCGCCGACCGTCCCGGCGCCGCAGGCGAAGAAGCCGTCGCCGGAGGAGAGGTCCGTCGCGGTGACGAAGAAGCCGGCAGCGTCCCCGAAGCCTGAGCCGCAGGCATCCCCGGCGCCGCCCAAGCCCGCGCCGAGTGCGAGCGAAGCCGAGCGCGTGCGCGCAGAGGCGGCGCTCGCAAACGCCGAGTACGTCATACCGGTGGCGGCGCTCGCCAGCCACGAAAAGGTCAAGGAACTTACGCAGCGCCTCGCTGCGGCGAAGGTCCCCTATTACACGGAGCCGGTTGCGACTGCGAATGGGCCGGTGACGCGCGTGCGTGCTGGCCCGTTCGCGAGCCGCGAGGCTGCCGAGACGGCGGTCCAGAAGCTGAAGGGGCTCGGCCTCAAACCCGGAAACGTCACGACCAAGCCCGGATGAGCTGGCTGGACTACGGCGTGCTCGGCGTAATGGGCGTGTCGGTTGCATGGGGAGTCTGGCGCGGACTGGTACGTGAGGTCATTTCCGTGGCCGGATGGGTGATCGCGTTCGTCGCGGCAAATGTGCTCGCCGGGCCGCTGGGGGACGCCTTGCCGGCATCGATTCCGTCCGCCGAGCTGCGCGTGCTCCTCGCGTTCATCGGTGTGTTCATCGTCACGCTCGCGGTCGCGACGCTGGTAGGGCTCTTCTTGTCGAAACTCGTCAAGTCCATAGGTCTCGAAGGGCTCGACCGGGTTCTCGGGGCACTGTTCGGCGTTGCGCGCGGCTTGCTCATCGCGGTCGCGTTTGCGCTGCTCGCGGGGCTCACCGGGCTGCCACGCGAGCCGTTGTGGCGGGATTCGGTCGTCGGGGCGCCGCTGGCGCGAACGGTGCAGACGTTCAAGCCCCTGCTGCCACGGTCCTTCGCTGCACGGCTGAGATATGATTGAGCCCTAACCACTGGTAGGCGGCCCTCTTATGTGTGGGATTCTCGGAATCGTCGCGCGCACGCCGGTGAACCAGCTGCTCTACGACGGCCTGCTGCTGCTGCAGCACCGGGGCCAAGACGCGGCCGGAATCGTCACCAGCCAGCACAAGACCTTCCATATGCAGAAGGGCAACGGCATGGTGCGCGACGTGTTCCGCACGCGAAACATGCGGTCCCTACCCGGCAACGTCGGCGTCGCACATTGCCGCTATCCAACGGCCGGCTCGGCGTTCAACTCGGCCGAAGCGCAACCGTTCTACGTCAACTCGCCGTTCGGCATCGTGCTCGGCCACAATGGCAACCTCACCAACGCCGACCAACTCAAGGAGGAGATGTTCCGGCAGGATTTGCGGCACATCAACACGAACTCCGACTCGGAGGTGCTGCTCAATGTCCTGGCGCACGAGCTGGAAAGCACCTCGGTGAGGCTGCGGCTCGACCCGCAGACGATCTTTACCGCGGTATCGAACGTGCACCGGCGTTGTCGCGGTGCCTATGCCGTTATCGCTATGATTGCGGGCTACGGGGTGCTCGCGTTTCGCGATCCGTACGGCATCCGACCCGCCGTCATCGGCTACAACGAGACGGAGGCCGGCACGGAATACATGGTGGCATCCGAATCGGTGGCGGTGGATGCGCTCGGCTTCCGCGTATTGCGCGACGTCGCGCCTGGGGAGGCGGTGCTGATCGACGAGGACGGCAATTTCTACAGCCAGCAGTGCGCCCCGAGGGTCCGTCTCAGCCCCTGTATTTTCGAGTATGTCTATCTTGCGCGGCCCGACTCCCTCATCGACGGCGCCTCGGTCTACGAAGCGCGCCTGAACATGGGCGAGAAGCTGGCAGACAAGATTCGCCGGCAATACCGCCACCTCGATATCGACGTCGTGATTCCGATTCCCGACTCGAGCCGGCCGTCCGCGCTGCAGCTGGCGCTCGGCCTCGGCGTGCCGTACCGTGAAGGCTTCGTCAAGAACCGCTATATTGGCCGTACCTTCATCATGCCGGGGCACGCCATACGGCGGAAGTCGGTGCGCCAGAAACTGAACGCGATCGGCATGGAGTTTCGCGGCAAGAACGTGCTCCTGGTGGACGATTCCATCGTTCGCGGGACCACCAGCCAGGAGATCGTCCAGATGGCGCGCGAGTCGGGCGCCAGAAAAGTGTTCTTCGCGTCGGCCGCGCCGCCGGTGCGGTTTCCGAACGTCTACGGCATCGACATGCCGACGCGCGCCGAGCTGATTGCCGCGCACCGCACGGAGGACGAGGTGGCGCGCGAGATCGGCGCCGATGCCCTGATCTACCAGGATCTCGAGGCACTCGAAGACGCGGTGCGTCGCGTGAACCCCAAGCTGACCAGTTTCGAGACGTCGTGCTTCGACGGCAACTACATTACCGGCGACGTGACCAGCGATTACCTGCGCGCAATCGAGTCCCGCCGCGATGCGGCGCGCGATTCGGGGGACGAGGCCGACGGCGCCCAGCTGGACCTGAATCTCGTCAGCTCGGAATAGCGGCCGGCGGCAGGCACTTTACCGCTGCGGCGGTCCCGGCTAATATAGCCGTTGCGCCGATTTGAAACCACAGCTTGCGGGCGCGTTAAAAATGCTGCTAAAGCGTGCCGTAGACCCGGTCCGCGCAGCCGGGTTTTTTTATGCCCGCGAGCAAAGGATGTGACGCCATGGACGATACATTCGAGCTTGCAACATTGGGCGTGCGCGCCGGCCAGGCGCGCACCGGGTTCCGCGAGCATTCGGAAGCCCTGTTCCTCACCTCTAGCTTCGTGTTCGACAACGCGCAGCAGGCCGCCGCGCGCTTTACGGGGGCGGAGGGAGGATTCGTCTACTCCCGGTTTACAAACCCGACGGTGAGCATGCTGCAGGACCGGCTCGCCGCGCTGGAAGGCGGCGAAGCCTGCGTGGCGACGGCCTCGGGAATGTCGGCGATTCTGACGCTGTCGATGGCGCTGCTCAAGGCGGGCGATCACGTGGTCTGCTCGAGGGCCGTGTTCGGCACCACGCTACAGCTTTACGCTGGAATCCTGGCGCGCTTTGGCGTCGAGACGAGCTTTGTTTCTCCCACGGACGTAGGCGAGTGGCAACGCGCCATTCGACCCAACACGCGGCTGTTCTTTCTCGAGACGCCCTCCAATCCGCTGGCGGAAATCTCGGACATCGCGGCAATCGCCGAGGTTGCCCGGCGCGCCGGGGCCCTGCTGGCCGTCGACAACTGTTTCTGCACGCCGGCCCTGCAGCGACCGTTGGCGCTCGGCGCGGACCTGGTCGTTCATTCGGCGACCAAATACCTTGACGGGCAGGGAAGGGTCCTCGGGGGCGCCATCGTGGGCCCGCGCAAGCTCGTGATGGACTCCATCTTCGGTTTTCTGCGTACCGCCGGCCCGTCGCTGTCGCCGTTCAATGCATGGGTGATCCTGAAGGGCCTGGAGACGCTGCAGCTGCGAATGCTTGCTCAATCCGCCAGCGCACTCGAGCTTGCGCGTTGGCTGGAGACGCAACCGAAGGTGGCGCGTGTCCACTATTCGGGATTGCCCTCGCATCCGCAGCATGCGTTGGCGCAGCGCCAGCAGCGAGCCGGCGGCGCCGTCGTGTCGTTCGAGGTTAAGGGTGGGCGGAGCGCGGCCTGGAAAGTCATCGATTCGACGCGCCTGATTTCGATCACCGCCAACCTCGGCGACACCAAGACCACCATCACGCATCCCGCGACCACCACCCACGGGCGCATGTCCGCCGAGGCGCGCGCCGCGGCCGGAATTACCGAGGGACTGCTCAGGGTCGCGGTCGGCCTTGAGGCGGTGAGCGATCTACGCGCCGACCTGGAGCGGGGTCTGACCTAGGGCTGGAGGTTGAACAGGCGCAGCGCGCCGTTCTCGGCGCTCAGGTACCCGCCGCGCTGGTACCAGTCCGGCAGCACCCAGCGCTCGCACTGCCGGCCGCCGATCTCGAGGACGTGATGCGCGGGGCGGTGTGTGTGGCCGTGGATCATGCGCGTCACCGCGTGGCGCATGAATGCTTCGCGTACCGCCTCGGAATTGACGTCCATGATTTCGGCGCTCTTTTCCTTCTTGTGCGTCTCGCTCTGATCGCGCAGGGCGGCGGCATGCTCGCGCCGACGCGCAAGCGGCGCAGCGAGGAATTCGCGCTGCCATGCCGCAGATCTCGCTGTCGCGCGCCACGCCATGTAATCGCGATCATCGGTGCACAGCGTGTCCCCGTGCATTAGCAGTGTATCGAGCCCGCCGACGTTGCTGACCGTCGGATCGGCCAGCAGGCGTGCGCCACAGGCCTCGACGAATGCCGGGCCAAGAAGGAAATCGCGATTGCCGTGCATCAGGTAAACCGGGATTCCGCGGCGCGTCAGTGTGCGAAACGCGCCGACGACCTGGTTGGCGAGCGCATCGCCGTCCGGGGCGCTCAGTTCATCGTCACCGATCCAGGTCTCGAACAGGTCGCCGAGCACGTAAAGCGAGCTCGCCCGACCGGCTTCCTCGTCAGCGAAACGCAGGAATCGGGTGACGATCTCCGGCCGCTCGCCCGAAAGGTGCAAGTCCGAGATGAACAGGATGCGTTGCACGCCCCCGCAGGACCTCAGTTGCCACCGACGATGGTCATCGACTCGATGACGACCGTTTCACGCGGCACGTCGCGGGGGAACGGCCCGCCGGAGCCCGTGGGGATCTTCGCGATCTTGTTCACCGTGTCCATTCCGGAAACGACCTTGCCGAAGACCGCATAGCCGTGGCCGTCGCCGCGCGCATCGCCCCAGTTGAGAAACGAATTGTCGCCGACATTGACGAAGAACTGCGCGGTCGCGGAGTCGGGATTCGCGGTGCGTGCCATGGCGATCGTGCCGACTTCGTTCTTCAGGCCGGCCTTGACCCCCGTCTGCGCTTCGTTTGGGATCGGCGCATCGGTGGCCTTCTGTTGGAAGCTCCGGTCAAAGCCGCCGCCCTGGATCATGAATCCGTCGA
>Ga0316628_100000117_pt1 | contig 46615 bp, 32 predicted proteins | sample OWC_Aug_M2_C1_D5_FD_207648 | JGI IMG/M metagenome (GOLD analysis project Ga0316628, IMG submission 207648) | Wetland soil microbial communities from Old Woman Creek delta, Ohio, United States - OWC_Aug_M2_C1_D5_C | ecosystem: Environmental > Terrestrial > Soil > Wetlands | place: USA: Ohio...
TCTCATGGGCTATGGGCTGGAACAGGGAAAAATGGGGATCCTGGGCCAGCGACTCCATGGTCAGTCCTTCGGAAGTCACGATCAGGCCGGGCCGGGCGATCCCCGCCTTGCCTTGGCCCTTGCGCTTGGGAGAGTACACGTGCCGGATCGTCCCCCCAGGAATGTTCGTTTCTCCCAGGCGGCCGGAATAGAGCTTCACCACATCCGCGACTTGCCGGGCTTCTTGTTCCAGGAATTTCTCCGGCATTTGCGTGTAATAGAGCTCGATCTCAACGCCCGATTGGCGGATCGATAGCTTTTTGTAGCTCGGGGACGCCGCGATCAGGGGGTCGAGATCCTTGGCCGAGAACCATCGCGTGACCACCCGGCCCGCGCTCGTACGCTCATCGAGCTTCTTCCCGGAGCAGATGGCGATCCAACCTTGGGGGAGCGAGAGTTCCATCCGCACCTCGATCATCTCACCGAGCACGAACTGCGGATACCAGGACGAATAGCAGGCGAGCTCGATCATCCGGGAGTTGACCTGATCGTCCATGGCCAGCTCTTGGTCGGGGAAGGTGCCGAACTCGGGGATCTCCTTCAGCCGCCCCCGGTACTCGATGTCCATGCGGATCCGGCCTTGCGGGACATCGGGGGGGAGCTTGACGATCACGTTCCTGAAAGCGGGGGTCATGGGAGAAAGCTCGCCGGGCTGAAACGAGAAGTCGGCGTCCTGTCCGTTCACTCGGAGTTGTCCAATGGCGAACGTCTCGTGAAGTCCGAACTTGAGCTGCCGAGCCTGCAGATCCTTCGGCGGGATCTCTACTTTGGCTTGAACCTCGATGATCCCCGGAGTCGGCTCTATCCGAACCTTCAGGTCATAGGATAGCGGTCCTGAGTCTTTTTGGGCGGCCAAGAATCCGGGAAGGCCTAAGGCAAAGAACGCGAGGGCAACCAGGATTCGTTTTCCCCCTGGCCTTTCTTTTGCCATGTGTCCTCCTTATCCCTCAGCTCTCCGGTAATTCGTTGATGTTAGACCCCGTCGCGGAGGCTGTCAAGGACACTTGACTGACCTGCAAGTCCTGCCGTCCCTGGCCTGCCTGGCTCAATGCGAAATTGCGAGGGTTGATAATTCAAGACCGCTGACCGCGAAGTTTCTATTGAAGAGGCGTTCCGCCGGGCGGCGGGACGTCCTCGGGAGGAACGCGGCAGCGGTTCTGGACAAGGTTGCTCAACTGGACCCGATTCTTGACGCCGAGCTTGCGATAGACGTTCGAGACGTGCTTCTTGACGGTTTCGAGCGAGATGAAGAGCCGCTTCTCGATCTCGCGGTTCGAATAGCCGCGCATGACGAGGTCGACGATCTCCGCCTCTCGTGGGGAGAGGCCGAGCGGCGCGAGCCGTCTATCGAGACCGACCCAGGCCTCGGCCGGCGGCCGGCTTACGGTTTGTCGTTTGAGGAACCGGGACAAGACCCAGAGCGGCGGGATCTGGAACCCGATCTGGAAGACGGCGATGAGATAATCGCCGCCGAGGCGGTTGAGAGGGATCGAGCCCACGGCGGAGAGCTGGAAGAGCGCATAACCGGCCAGATAGAGTCCGGCGAATAGCCTTCGGAACCGGCGTTCGAGCGGATCATCGAGCCGGCCGGCCGGCCATGCCAGCCAGGCCATGCAAGCCAGGACCGTCCCGGTCTTCAACAGTGGCATCAAGAGCGACGGGATCCCCGACAAGCCATCCGGTCTGGGGCCGGCTGAACGGTCGAAGCCCAGGGCCGCAGTCGCCGTCAGCACCGCCCAAAGAGCCAAATAAGCCAGCCGAAAGGCCAGGGCCGGCGTCCGGCCGCGCAGACTGGCTGTCATCATGGTCAAGAAGTACATGCTCGGGGCCAAGAGCAAGATGAACAGCGGCCACAGCAGCGGCCTCAACGATTCCGGCGCGCCGGTTCCCATGAAAACAGAGCCGAGAATGAAGATGGTGATCTGGATGAGGGCTTGGGCGTCCCAGAACGCCAGGTGCAGGACATAGGGCTGGAGGAAGGCTTGGCGGTAGCTCCGAAAGAGTCGGAGGGCCCAAAGGACCGACACGGTCGCCAACGCCGAGAGGCCGAAAAAAGCGAGGACAGCCGTGGCCCGCACGCCAAGAAACTAACAGAATCGCCCGGCCAAAACAACCGCCCTTCGCGCCTACACATAAAGTGGCATTCGCGGGAATTCACCATTCGGGGAATTGCGCCGCGTCGCCCGGCGCCCTAGATTTCCCCGCGGAGGTGCAAGATGTCAAAGAAGATGATATTGCTGCTGGCCGTATCGGCCGCGGCTTCCCTCGGGCTGACCGCCGGAGACGCGGCCCAGGAGACCCGCCTGGACGGGCCGAAGCCCCTGGTCCTCGAGCATGCGGCGGTCTTTGAAGGCCGGACGGGGCAATTCCGGCCCGGGCGCACGTTGGTCATCGAAAAGGGCCTGATCGTCGGGGAGTTCGCCTCCGGCCAGAAGTCCGTTCCGGCCGGCGCGGAGACGCTCGACCTCAGCGGAAAATTCGTCATTCCCGGACTGATCGACACCCACGTTCACATCGCGTCCGACCCAAGCGGTTTTGACCGCCGTGATCGCGTGGAACAGGCCCTGCTCAAGGCGCTGCGCGGCGGGGTGACCTTCCTCCGCGACATGGCCGGCGACGGCCGGGCCCTGGCCGACCTGAATCGTGCCATTGCGGCGGGAGACATCGTCGCGCCGGGCCTCCGCTACGGGGCCTTGATGGCCGGTCCCGGGTTCTTCTCCGATCCGAAGACGATCATGTCCTCCAAAGGTGAGACGTCCGGCCGGACCCCCTGGGGACGGGCCGTGACCGATTCGACGGACCTCGTGCTGGCCGTGGCGGAAGCCCATGGCACCGGGGCCTCGGCCATCAAGGTCTACCGCGAGGTCGCGCCAGCGCTGCTCGCCCGCATCGTCGCCGAAGCCCACCGCCAGGGGATGGCCGTCTGGTCTCATGCCACGATCTATCCCAGCAAGCCCCTCGACGCCGTGAACGCAGGCGTGGATATTATCAGTCACGCGGATCAGCTCATCTGGGAGGCCATGCCCGATTTCAACCCGGATCCCGCCGACCGCCGGGCCTACATGGCCCTTCTGAAGCGGGCGAGGGAGCAAGCTCCAAGTACCGTTTCCGCAGACCATCCGGCTGTCGTCTCTCTCCTGAAGAGGATGAAAGAGCGGGGAACGATCCTCGACGCGACGGTCTGCTTCCTCCGGGACATGGTCGCCATGGCCGAGAAAGAGCGGCCTCAGCTCCTGCCCCTGGCCTTGGCCCGGGCCGACTTCGCCTATGCCGTAACTCGCAAGGCCCATGAGTTGGGCGTGGAGGTCAGTGCCGGTACGGACGGCCTCTTCGACGATGACGATCCGCCGCTGCCCGCCCTTCATCGCGAGTTGGCGGTGCTCGTCGAAAATTGCGGTTTCACCCCCGCCGAGGCCCTGAGGGCGGCCACCGAGATCTCGGCCCGGGCGCTTGGCATCGCGAACACCCACGGTTCGATCGAGCCCGGCCGCGCCGCCGACCTCGTCATCCTCAAGGCCGATCCCACGGCCGATATCCGCAACAGCACGGCGATCGAGCTGGTCATCAAGTCCGGCCGTATCGTGCCCAAGGAGGGTTCAAACGCGCAGACACCGAAATTAGGCTAGAATAGACGTGGCCTGGGGATCGCCGGCCGTGCGGGCATGCTTTCCTGGCCGTGGGGGAAGAGTGATGAACCACGATCATCATGATCATCCGGACGAACCGATGAGTCACGAGCATCACGAGATGCACGCCATGCCGGAGACGCGGGAGAGCCCCGGCCATCATGAGGCCTCGGCCCATGACCACGGTCACATGGTCGCGGACTTCAGGAAGAGATTCTGGATCTCGCTCGTCGTCACGATCCCCATTCTGGCACTTTCGCGCGCCATTCAGGGCTTCCTGGGGATCAAAGAGTCCCTCCATTTCCCAGGCGAGACCTATGTGCTTTTTGTCCTTTCATCCATCGTCTTCTTCTACGGCGGCTACCCGTTCCTGAAGGGGATCGTCTCCGAGCTGAAGGCCAAGCTTCCCGGCATGATGACCCTGATCGCGCTGGCCATCACCACGGCCTATGTCTATAGCAGCGCCGTCGTCTTTGGCCTGGCCGGCGAGGTCTTTTTCTGGGAGCTGGCGACGCTCATCGACATCATGCTCCTCGGCCATTGGCTGGAGATGAAATCCGTGATGGGAGCCTCACGGGCCCTCGAGGAGCTGGCGCGGCTCATGCCGTCGGAGGCCCACCGGCTCCGGCCCGACGGAGCGACCGAGGACGTGCCCCTCGAGAACCTCCGGCCCGGGGACCGGGTCCTTGTCAAGCCTGGCGAGAAGGTCCCCGCCGACGGGAGCGTGCAAGAGGGCGAAAGCTCCGTCAATGAGGCCATGCTCACCGGAGAATCCCGACCCGTCGCTAAGGCCAGAGGAGCCAAGGTCATCGGGGGCTCCATCAACGGCGAGGGTTCTCTCACCGTGGAGATCACGAAGACGGGCCGGGACTCCTACCTCTCACAGGTCATCGAGCTCGTCCGGCAGGCCCAGGAGAGCAAGTCGAGGACCCAGGATCTCTCCAACCGGGCGGCCCTCTGGTTGACCGTGATCGCGGTCGGCGCCGGTTCGCTGACCCTTTTCGTGTGGCTGGCCTTCTCCGGCAAGGGTTTCGCCTTCGCCCTCGAGAGAATGGTGACGGTCATGGTCATCGCCTGCCCCCACGCCCTGGGATTGGCCGTCCCCCTGGTCGTGGCCATTTCCACGGCCATCTCCGCCCGGAACGGCCTCCTCATCAGGAATCGCGCCGCCTTCGAAAGGGCGCGGAACATCCAGGCGATCATCTTCGACAAGACGGGGACGCTCACTGAAGGACGCTTCGGCGTGACGGACACGCTGGTTTTCGGCGAAGGAGCGAGCCCGGCCGACATCCTGAGGTATGCCGCTTCCGTCGAGGCCCATTCCGAGCATCCGATCGCCAAGGGCATCAGCTCCGCCGCGTCCGGATCGCCGCTCCCCGTCGAGGGATTTAAGGCCATTCCGGGGAAGGGCGCCGAAGGTCGCGTGAACGGCCGGGAGGTCAAGGTGGTCAGCCCCGGATACTTGAGAGACAACAAGATCGAGCTACGGGATGACAGGATCGAACGGCTCTCCGCCCAAGGAAAGACCGTTGTCTTCGTCGTTCTCGACGGCCGGCCCGTCGGAGCCCTGGCCCTGGCCGATATCATCAGGCCGGAATCGCAGCAGGCCATCGCCCGGCTCAAGGCCATGGGCGTCAAATGCATGATGCTGACCGGGGACAACCAGGCCGTCGCCAAATGGGTGGCCGGGGAACTGGGACTCGATGATTATTTCGCCGAGGTGCTGCCGCAGGACAAGGCCGCGAAGGTCAAGGAGGTTCAAGCCCGCGGGCTCGTCGTCGCCATGACCGGCGACGGGGTCAACGATGCGCCGGCCCTGGCCCAAGCCGATGTGGGCATCGCCATAGGCGCCGGCACGGATGTCGCCGTCGAAACCGCCGATATCATTCTCGTCAGGAGCAATCCGCTGGACGCGGTCGCCATCGTCGGTCTGGCCAAGGCCACCTATCGAAAAATGGTCCAGAACCTCACCTGGGCGACGGGCTATAACCTTTTCGCGATCCCGCTCGCGGCGGGCGTCCTTTATCGAGCCGGGATCATTCTCAGCCCCGCCCTGGGCGCGGTCTTCATGTCCTTGAGCACGATCATCGTGGCCGTCAACGCCCGGCTCTTGAAGATCCGGACCGCCTGAATCTCCCCTGGAGAGGACTCCGGAGGAGAAGGGCCGTCCTCTATCACAGGAAAGGCCAGGCGGCAGCGGACCGCCCTGGGGCGGAAGTCCCTCAAGAGAGCCGCGGCATCGCCCCTGAGTTTCTTGGCACATCTCTTGCTTTCCTATTAAAGGAATACTCCTAGGGGAGAAACGAATGCCTGTGTTCTTGAGGGGGATGTGAGGCATGGCCACCCAGACAGCGCCCAGGGATTACGAAGCGCTCAAGTTCATCAAGAGCAGCCTCGACGAGATGTCGAAGCGGCTCGAGGCCGGAGAATCCTTGAGCCCGGAGCATCTCGACGGCGTCGTCGATTCCATGCGTGTTTTTGCGGACCGGCAACGTCACCCGAACGAAGACGATTTCTTCTTTCCCCCCACCGTCCTGGCGGGCTCCCTGGAGGGCGCGCTCGACGCCGGCATCGATCTCGCTCCCTACCGAGGCGTCTCAGCCGACCTGCCGGCGGATTGGCGAAAGAAAATCACCATCGTCATCGCCATGCTCAATGAGGAAGAGGGGCTCGCCGACCTGCTGGCGGAGTGCCGGAGATATGCCGCCGAATTGATCACCGTCGACGGGCATTCGAAGGACCGCAGCGTCGAGATCGCCTCCAAGGCCGGCGCCTTGGTCGTCTACGACAACGGGAAGGGGAAGGGGGACGCGATCCGGTCGGCCATTCCCCACATCGGCCGGGACATCACGATCTTCATGGACGCCGACTGGTCCCACGACCCGGCGGACATCCCGAAACTGGTCCAGCCGATCTTCGCGAACGGCGCGGACCACGTCACCGGCTCCAGGCTGCTGGGAGGGTCCAGCGAGCTGCACGGAGGGTTCGACGAGTTCCTGCGTCTGACGGGGAGCTCCCTGATCACCGCCTGCATCGGCTGGCGGTTCCATCAGCGCATCAGCGACAGCCAGAACGGATTCCGCGCCATCAAGACGGAGGTCCTGAGGAAACTGGGACTGAGAGAGGACATCACGACGATCGAACAGGAGATGATCATCAAGACCCTGAAGCAGGGTTATCGCCTGGCCGAGGTTCCGACGCACGAATACAAGAGACGGTTCAAGGAATCTCACATCGTCATCCGGAGAGTATGGTTCAAGTACGTGTCGTCGATGCTCAAATACCTCTTCTCCTAAAAGATGCCCTTGAAAGCCCTGCTGCTGAATCCCCCGTTCAAGCCCGGAAAAGGATTCAACCGCGAGGGACGGTGCACCCAGGAGTCCGATTTCTGGTCCACGCCCTGGCCGCCCTATTCTCTGGCTTCGATCGCCGCCGCGGTCCGCGGGGACCACGAGGTCAGGATCCTGGACTGCCCGGCCCAGGGTATCGACGCGGCGAAACTCACGACATGGGTCGCCGACCATCGGCCGGATGTCGTCGTTTCCTCGTCCAGCACGCAGACCATTGATTCCGATCTGCGCGTTCTGCGGGAGCTCAAGAGCGGCTTCGGGCTCAAGACCGCCATCTTCGGCATCCACGCCTCCGTCTTCGCGAAAGAGATCGTGACGGCTTCGGAGGTCGACTTCGTCATCCGCAATGAGCCTGATGAAACGGCGCGCGAGCTCCTCTCGGCCATCGCGGATCGGGGGAACGTCTCTCAGGTCCGGGGACTCGCCTTCGCCGACCCAGCCGGGCAGGCCGTCCTCACCGAGGCCAGGCCCTTTGTGGAGGACCTGGACGGATTGCCCTACCCGGCCTGGGATCTCGTGGATCTCGACAATTACCGGCTTCCTTTCTACGGCCGGAGGTTCCTCATCATCAGCACCATCCGGGGCTGCCCTTTCCGCTGTTCCTTCTGCAATGCCCATGTCTATTACGGCTCGAGAGCCCGTTTGCGATCGGTGCCGAGCATCGTCGAGGAGATCGAGCACTGCCGGCGGAGCTACGGGATCGAGGACATCTTCTTTTGGGGGGACACGTTCACCCTGGTCAGGGAGCAGATCCGGTCGCTTTGCGAGCGGATCATCGACGAGGGCCTCGGGATCCGTTGGGTGGCCAACAGCCGGGTCGACACCGTGGACGCGGAGATCCTGGGCCTCATGCGAAGGGCCGGCTGCTGGATGGTGAGCTACGGGATCGAGTCCGGCGACGCGGCCGTGCTGCGGCGATGCGGCAAGGGGATCTCGCCGGAGCGGGTCGTCGAAGCGGTCCGGCTGACAAAGGCCGCCGGCATCCGGGTGGCGGGGCACTTCATCCTCGGGCTTCCGGGGGAGACGGAGGCCTCGGCGCGGAGAACATTGGATCTCGCCCGGGCCCTCGACCTGGACTTCGCGAACTTCTACTCGGCCGTCCCGTTCCCGGGTTCGGCCTTGTACGACGAGGCGCTCGGGCAGGGCTGGCTGCGCGGCGTGGATTGGCGGCGCTTCCACCAATCCGATTTCGTCATGGATATCCCCACGATCACGGCGGCCCGGCTGAGGAAGCTCAGGAGAAAGGCGTATCGTTCGGCGCTCTTCAGGCCCAAGAACGTCACTCTGGCGGCCGATGTCTTCCGGCATCGCGTCCTGCATCCATTTCACAAGGCGTCTGGGAATCCAAAGGACGGGAGCTAGGACCATGTATGTTCTCGGCATCTGGGACGGGCATGATTCCGGGGCCGCCCTCCTCAAGGACGGACAGATCGCCTTCGCGGCCAATGAAGAACGGTTCACCCGCAAGAAGCTCGAAGTCGAGTTCCCGTTCTGCGCCGTCCGCGAAGCGCTGGCCTTCGCCGGCATCCGGCCGGCGGATGTCGGCCTGGTCGCCGTTTCCACCTCCGACTTCGCCAAGACCCTGACCCGGGTCTTCCCCGGGATGAAGCGGAGATATTACCTGATCCGGCGCCGCAAGGTCAGGCCGACAGTCCTCAGCCGCTTCAGCAAGACGTCCAAATATGTCCTGACCGAGATCGGGCCCAGCCGCCTCACGAGGTCCGTCAGCTCTTGGGCCGTGAAGAAGGCGCTCGGGTCCCTCGGGTTCTCCGATTATCCGTTGGTCTGGGTCCATCACCACCTCGCCCACGCGGCGGCCGCCGTGTACACGAGCCCCTTTTCCAAGGGTCTCTTCCTCAGCCTGGACGGCATCGGCGACGGGCTGTCCGGCATGCTGGGGACCTTCGACGAGGGCGGCATCCGCGTCCTCAAGGAATACGGGGGCCGCGATTCGCTCGGCATCTTCTTCGAGCACGTGACGAACCTCCTCAACATGCGGGAGCTCGAAGACGAGGGCAAGGTCATGGCCCTGGCCAGCTTCGGATACCCGATCCCGGACGCCCAGAATCCTCTCCTTCCGCTGTTCACGGTCGACGGTCTCGATATCAAGGCCCGCTATCACTCGATCGGGCTCTACAGGAAGCTGAAGGAGATCCTGTTCCTTTACCCGAGCGAGCAGTTCGCCTACATGGCCCAGCGGGTCCTCGAGGTCTGCATCAGCGAGCTCGTCGAGAACGCCCGCCGGGAGACCGGCCTCGCCGACCTGGCCTATGCGGGCGGCGTGGCCTCGAACATCAAGGTCAACATGCTGCTCAAGAACTCGCCCGGCCTCGATCACCTCTACGTCTTTCCGCACATGGGGGACGGCGGGCTGGCCCTGGGGGCGGCCATTCACGCCAGCCGGCAGGCTTTCGGAACGTCCCATGTCGGGCTCGACGACCTTTTCCTCGGCCCCGCGCCGACGCGGGCCGAGATCGAGGCGGAGATCGAGAGATCCGGCGTCCGCTACGAGCGCTTGCCGGATATCGAGGACCACGCCGCGGAGCTCATCAGCCGGGGCGAGATCCTGCTCTGGTACCAGGGCCGGATGGAATACGGTCCCCGGGCCCTCGGCGACCGGAGCATCCTGGCCGTGCCGAGCAGCGTGGCGGTGAAGAACCGGCTGAATGTCTTCCTCAAGAAACGGGTCTGGTACCAGCCGTTCTGTCCGTCCATGCTGGAGGAGGACGCCGCGGAGATCCTCGAGGACTACAACGGCGTGAACAACCGCTTCATGACCGTGGGCTACATGGTCAAGCCCCGGTACGCGGACCGCATGGTGGCCGTGATCAACGCCGACAATTCGTGCCGGCCCCAGATCCTGGGCGCCGACGAGGCCTCGCGCTACGGCCGCTATTACCCTCTTCTGCGACGGCTCAAGGAGCGGACGGGCGCCGGCGTCGTCCTCAATACGAGCTTCAACAAGCACGGGGAATCCATCATCAATACCCCGCGCGAGGCGCTGGAGCTTCTCCTCAACAGCCAATTCAACTATCTCGTCATGGAAGACTACCTGATATGGAAAGACGGAAGCCCTGGATCGGGCCGGTCGTCCTGACGATCGCCGCGCTGGCCGCCTACGCGGCCGGGTTCATGCGGGGCCGGGACGCCCTGGTCGAGGATCTCAAACGGCTCTCGCCGCTCTTTCTCGCGGTCACCTTTTTCGCCCTCGTCGTCCTCTGGATCGTGAATGCGAAGAAGATCTTCGCCCCGTTCGCGGCCCTCCCGAAGCGGGCTCTCATCCAGCTGGGGCTCGTCGCGGCCCTGGCCTTGGGCCTGGCCGTTTTTGTCGCCCCCCGCACCCATCGGATCTATTACGACGAAAGCATCGACCTCCATATCGGCCAGAGCATCGCCTACACCGGACGGGCGCAGATGGTCAATTTCGGCGAGATCAGGTCCGGGCAGCTCATCGTCCGCCAGGGAGAATACAACAAGCAGCCCAACGCCTATCCGTTCCTGCTGAGTCTCGTCTATAGGCTCTTCGGATGCAGCGAGAGCCTGTCGTTCCTCTTCAACAACATGGTCTTTGTCTTGGGAGCGTTGACGATCTTCGGCATCGCGCTGCTGCTGTTCGGCGATCCCAAGACCGGCCTGTACGCTGCGCTCGTCTGGATGGCCATCCCGCAGAACATCCTCTGGCACGGCACGACGTCCGCGGAGCCCTCCACGACCCTGTTCCTCGCCCTGACGGTCTTTCTGACCCTCGGGGCCGCCCGTTCGGGGGACCTCCGCTTCTATGGGCTGGCCGCCGTCAGCGGCTGCTTCGCCGCCCAGTTCCGCATGGAGTCCCTTCTCATCCTCCCCCTTGTCCTGGCCATCGTCGGCCTGACCGATCGGAAGGCGTTCCGGGATCCGAAGCTCTACTATCTCGTTCCGGCCGTCCTGGCCTTGTTGTGGGCTCACGCCACGCACTTGGTGAGTTTCGGCGGGCACGCCTGGGGCGCCATAGGCACCCAGAAGACGTTCTCTTTGGCTTACCTAGGCCGCAACCTCATGATGAACGGGGGCTTCTTCATGAACGGCAGGGATTTCCCGGTCCTTCTGACGCTTTTCGCGATCCTGGCCGTCATTTCCAGGCGGTTCATCACGGAGCGCCTCGTGCTCCTGGTCTGGTTCGCCCTATTCTGGGGCGTCTTCCTGTTCTTCTACGCGGGCAGCTACTATTACGGCGCCGATGTCAGGTTCAGCCTGATGGCTCTCCCGCCCCTCGCGATCCTGTCCGCCCGGGGACTGGCCATGGCGGACGATGCGGTCCGACAAAGGCTCAAGGTCCGCGCCCCACTCGCGCTGGGCGTGATCGTGGCGGCTTTTCTGGCCTTCGCGCCCAAGGCCCGGACGGTCGGACAGGAGGCCTGGGCGGCGCGGGCCGACCACTTCTATGCCAAGGAGATGCTCAAGACGATCCCTCGGGACGGCCTTGTCTTCACGCACAATCCCAATATGTTCCTCTTCTGGGGCAGGAGCTCGGCCCAGGCGTCGCAGCTCTTGGCCTATGACGAGACCGGTCTCCAGGGCTTGCGCGAGGAATTTCCCGGCGGGCTCTATTTCCACTACAACTACTGGTGCAGCGTGGACGACCCGCTTCAAAAGAGCTTCTGCCGCTCGATCCTCGAGAGGTTCAGTCACCGGGAGATCGCGAGCTTCAAGGAGCGTGATTACACGTACGTGTTGTATCGGCTCGACTAGATCGTAAGCGAGCCTTTTTGGGGGCCGGGGCCGAAAGGCTCCCGGGAGTACGGATGATCGGGAGGAGGTCTTCATGAAAAACTCGTCTTTCTTGTCGCTGGCGCTTTTGGCGGGTTTTGTGTCTTGGGGCTACGCGTCGGGACCCGGACAGGAGACCGTGCCCGCGGACGTCAAGGCCATCATCGGGCACAGTTGCAGCGTCTCCGGCTGCCATCGGGGGAGGTTCCCCACGGGCAACCTGAACCTCGAGCCCGACAAGATCCTGGCCTCGACCTTGAACGTGCCGAGCGGGGAGGCGCCGGACCGGAAGTACGTCGACACTGCGGACCCGGAGAAAAGCTACCTTCTCGCCAAGATCAAGGGCCAGCCGGGCATCGTCGGGGCGCGCATGCCGGCCCAACGGGACCCCCTTGCAGATGATCAGATCAAGGCCATCGAAGCCTGGATCCAGAGCCTGAAGGGGAGCCAGTCCGCGGGCGGCGACTCTCCCCGGGTCGCGGGCGGATCGGTCGGCGGGGGACAGGCGGCCTCGGCCCGGAAGGGAGCGGCGCGCAAGCCGGCTTTCTGGGGGACGCGGATCATAAACCTGCCCACGGCCGAGACGATCGACAAGCGCGGCGTCTTGTTCCGGGTTTCGCACCGTTTCTTCCCGCCGCTGTCGATCGGTGAGGATGGAGCCTACGGGCTCGACGGCCCCGCGTTCGTGCTCTTGAGCCTCGGGTACGCGATCACGGACAGGTTCATGATCACGGTCGGCAGGACCAACCTCAATCAGGAATGGGAAGCTTACGCCGACTACAGGCTCTTCGAGCTCTCCGAGAGCTCCGCCGTGCCCCTGTCGGGGACCCTCCATGTCGGGGCCAGCCTGGTGGGCGTGGACAAGCCCGAGGGCGAGGTGTGGGCGAGCCGGTTCAGGTTCAGCGCCCTCTTCAGCCTGTCCTGGAAGGTCACCGACCGCCTCTCCCTCCTGGCCGTGCCCGGCTTCGCCTCGAATACCAACTTCATGGAGCCGGATTCGGAGGGGACGTTCAGTCTCGGCCTGGGCGGCCGGGTGCTCGTCTTCGATGATCTCTCGATCATAGGGGAGTGGGTCCCCGTGCTCGCCGGCTATAAGATCTTTGGCAACGGCTGGGGTCTGGGCCTGGAGAAGAAGATCGGCGGCCATGTCTTCCAGGTCTTCGTCAACAATGATTTCGGCCTCACGGCGGCTCAGTTCCTCCCCGGCGGGGATCTCGGCCAGTTCCAGACGCGGTTCTTCGATAGGATGCGGTTCGGCTTCAATATCTTCCGGACCTTCTAGCCGGAGCTTCGGCGCTGAAGACGGTCGGACAGCTTCCCGCGTGAGGTCGGGGCCGTACCGCGGGACAGTAAGAATCCGTCGGGGCAAGACAGGAAGCCCCGGAGCGGAAGACGGCCTGTCAAGGAGGCGGGCTCAAAGTGCCTCAGACTCGTGGCATGAATCTTGCCTGATCATAAAAGGGGAATTTCAAATGGTCAATAAGGGCTCCAAGATAGCCCGCCTGACCTAGAAAGGAAGGAGGCAAAGATGGCAAGGAAGTGGATCTTCTTACTCCCGATCTTAGCCGTGGCATTGGCGTTCCTATCCTGGAGTGCCTGCAAGGAAGAAACGACCCCGGAGACGACGACGACGTCCGCGTCGACGACGGTGACAACCACGACTTCGACGGCAACGACCACCACACCGACGACGACGACTACGCCAACCACGACGACCACTCCGACCACCACGACCGCCGTAACGACCTCGACGACCACGGCGCCGACGACGACGACCGCGCCCACAACGACGACCTCCACCACGACGACCGTCGCCACGTCGCACACCTTCACCTCGACGGTGTTCGTGTCCCATGATCACACCATTACCCTCCCCCCGACCGATCTCACCAATCCTCCCTCGGGCGGGATCTCGCTGACGACCTCGGTGGCCGGAGCCCCTTATATCGCCGACCACACGCACTCGTTCGCGATGACCCAGGGGCAGCTGCAGACGGTCAATGGCGGCACCCCGGTAACGGTGACCACGGGAGTCACGCTCAGCCACACGCACGACTTCACCATCTCGAAATGGTTCTAGGGCGGAACTGATCCGTCGTCGCCGCTGAAAGTCGGCCTCCTTCTCTGCTTGTCAGAGTGGGGCGTCCGAGCGAGTGCTCGCGCCGGCCCGGACGGCGCGGCAACTCGGCTTGACAACACGCTCGGCCGCTCCTATCTATGTATGAAGAAGCGGTAATGGATTCCCGGAGAATGAGGCCATGAAGAAAGGGATACTCGTCTTCGTCATCCTCTCGCTGGCCGCGGCGACGGCCTGCGCTAGCCACCCCGTCTCCCCGCCGTCAGCCGTAGCTGGAAGGGGAGATACCTTCGATCGGGCGCTCGAACGGGGCCTCGTGCTCATGGCCCGGGGCGACTATCGGCGGGCCGAGGCGGAGTTCCAGACGGCCGTGGAAGCCAATCCCGATTCGTCCAGGGCCCGCAACTGGCTGGGACTCTGCTATTTCCATGAAAAGGATTATGACCGGGCCAGGGAACAGTTCGAGCGGGCGACAGCCGCCGATTCCAACTTCGCGGCGGCCTACAACAATCTGGCCGGCGTCTGTTTCGTCAAGTCGAAGTTCGCCGAGGCGGAGGTCTTCTACAAGAAGGCCCTCACCCTCTCGCCGGACCTCGTCTCCGCCGATTACAGCCTGGGGACCCTCCTCTGCAACCTCGGCCGCGCGGCCGAGGGCTCGGGGTATCTTGCCCGCGGCATAGCCCTCGATCCGGACTATCTGGACAAGCACACCGAGTTCCTGACCGGGTTCTCTTCCTTGTCCTTTGACCTTCGGCAGACCTATTTCGCCTATGCCCGAGCCTTCGCCGCGCAGGGCAACGTCGACAAGACCGCGGAGTACTTAGAGAAGGCTCAGGAGGCGGGATTCTCGGAATGGTCGAGGATCGCCCGGGAGCCCGAGTTCGAGAAGGTCCGGGACGACCCGAAGATCAAGGCCTTCGTGAAGGCCCCTCAGCCCTAGGCGCCCGCCGGGACCGCGCAGGTCACTCGTAGTTGATGGACTTGACGGGGCTCGACGCCGCCGCCCGATAAGCCTGGCCGGCGACCGTCAAGAAGGCGATGGTCAGGGCCATCGCCCCGGCCGCGATGAACGTCCAGGGGCTCAGGTGCGCCCGATAGGCGAAGTTCCTCTGCCAGGAAACCATGGCGAAATAGGCGACAGGCCAGGCCAGAACGATCGAGATGGCCACGAGTTTCAGGAACTCCACGGACTGCCGCGCCAGGATGCCGCGGACGGAAGCTCCCAGGACCCTTCGGATGGCGATCTCCTTGGCCCTCTGCTCCGCGAGGAACGAAGCCAGGCCGAAGAGGCCCAGACAGGCGATGACGATCGCCAGGCCGCTCGATGCGGTCACGAGGCGGCCGAGCCTCTCATCGGACTGATACTGGGCATTGAAAAACGTGTCGAGGAAGAAGAAGTCAAAGGGCCGGACGGGGTCGATCTCCTTCCAGGCCTGCTGCAGGTCGCGGATCGTGGCGCCCAGGCGCTCGGTCTTCAGCTTGATGATGAGCTGGCCCATCCTGGTCCCCATCTCCAAAAGATAGGGCTCGATCGGCTGCCGCAACCCGAGGAAATGAAAATCGCGGACGACGCCGATGACGGTCTTTTCCCGCCAGCCAAGGTCGATGGGGCCCCCCGATGACGGCACCTTGCCCAGGGATGCCGGCACCTTGATCTTGCGGCCGACCGGGTCGGCCCAGCCCAACCGCCGGGCCATCGCCTCGTTGATCAAGAGGGCGTCCTCGTCCGTCCCCGACGTCCGGGAGAAATTCCGCCCGCGGACGACCTCCATGCCGAGGGTGGGAACGAGATCCGCGTCGACATAGAATTGTCTGAAGATCTCGGGCTGCGATTCCGGGATGCCCTCGGGCACGTAAGGGCTAGCGTTGGTCGAGCGATCCTGACCGGGCACGGCCTGGGTCAACGCCGCCGAGACGACGCCCGGGATCTCCTTGAGCCTGGCCTTGATGGATTCGATCCGGGGGAACACCGTCGCGTTGTCAACCTGGGCCACGAGAACTTTCGTTGGAGAAAAGCCGAGGTCTCGGGTCCTCATGAAATCGAGCTGGCGGCGGACGACCATCGTGCCGATGATCAGGGTAACGCCGATGAGGAACTGAACGACGACCAGGACATGCCGGAAGCGCGCGCCGCCCGGCGCCGCTCTCCAGGTGCCCTTGAGGGTGCTGACGGGATGGAGGGCCGAGAGGAAAAAGGCGGGATAGCTCCCGGCGGCCAGGCCGACGAACAGGACCAGGCCGAGCAGAGACGGAGCCAGCCAGGCGAGCTGGGACGTTCCCAGCTTGAAGTCGATCCCCGAGATCGAACGGAAAAGCGGCAGAACAAGCCAGACGAGAGCGAGGGCCGCCGCGAGGGAGAAGAGGCTGTGGATCGTCGCTTCCCCCAGGAACTGGGCGAACAGGGCCGGGCGGCCCGCGCCCACGGCCTTCCGCAGGCCGATCTCGCGAGCCCTTTTGGCCGAGCGGGCCGTGGCCAGATTCATGAAATTGATGCAGGCGATGGCCAGGATGAACAAGGCGATCGCCGCGAAAACGTAGACGTATTGGATGCTGCCCGCCGTGGCGACAAAGTCGATCGCGAAGCGCGAAAAGAGATGGATTTTGGCGAGCGGCTGGAACGAATAAGCGATCCTGGCGCCGGACATTCTTTTGAACAAAGGTCCGAGCTTTTCCTCGACCAGAGCGGCAAGCTTCGGCTCGATCTCCTTCGGCCCGCGTTTGTCCCGGAAAAGGACATAGGTCGGGACGTTGACGTTCAGCCAGTCCTGTCTCAGCTCGGCGTCCGAGGCGAACCGGGTCTCGAGGGAGACGAGTCCGTCGAACTGGAGGTGTGAATTGCCGGGGACGTCCCTCATGACCCCGGTCACGACGAAATCTTCCTTATCGTCGAAGCGCAGGGTTTTTCCGAGCGGGTCTTCTCCGCCGAAATACTTCTTCGCCGTCTTCTCGGTCAGGACGACGGTCCGGGCCTGGGCCAGAGCGGTTCGAGGGTCTCCGGCGGCAAGCGGAAAGGTGAACACGTCGAAGACCGAGGCATCCGCGTAGAGCAGGCCCGTCTCATAGAAGCCCCGGTCGGCGTATTTCACCAAGGTTTTTGAGAGGCGCTGAACCCGGGCGAAGGCGGCCACATCGGGATACTTTTCGGCCAGAGTCGGGCCAAAAGCCATCTGAGCGGACGGGATGAGGATCTGTTGATGTCCGTCCGTCGCGTCGACGACCACCCGGGAGATCCGGTCGGAGTTCTCGTGGAACCGGTCGAAGCTGAGCTCGTGATGGATGAACAGGACGATCAGGATGGCGCAGGCCATCCCCAAGGCCAGGCCGGCCACGGTGAGGAAAGAGTAGCCTTTTTGCCGCAGCATTCTCCTGAGGGCGATCCGGACATAATTCCCGAGAAGCGCCCCTCCGAAACGGCGGGGCGAGCAGACCTTGGCGAACTCCGCGCCGATGGCCTTCGGCTCTCCCATCCCGGAGCGCGCCCGCCGAAACGCCTCCTCAGGGCTTTCGCCGCGCCGGATGCGGTCGGCGACCTCGTCGCGCAGGGCCGCCTCGAGCTCGGCGACGTAAGTCTCTTCCAGGGTGGGGTTCTTCGCGAGATCCCGCTTCCAGGCTTTGATCGCTTCTTCGAGGTCAAACATGATAGAGCTCCTCGCTCACTCGTAACGTAGCGATCCCGTCGGGTTGGCCGTCGCGGCCCGGACGGCCTTGTAGGCCACCGAAAGCAAGGCGACGAGGAGCGAGAACACGGCCGCCAGCACGGCGGGGGCGATCCCGGGACGGACGCGATAGGCGAATCCCTGGAGCCACCTCCCGGCGGCGAGATACGCGGCAGGCCAGGCGAGGACATTCGCGGCCAGGACCCAGACGAGGAACTCCCGGCTCTGCATCAGGACGAGCCCCCGGGCCGAAGCGCCCAGCACTTTTCGGACGCCGATCTCCTTTGTCCGCTTCTCGGCGATGAAGGCGGCCAGGCCGACGAGGCCCAGACAAGCCGTGAAGAGCGCCAGGACGGTGAACACGCCCAGGATCGACCGCGTCTTCCGGTCCTGCTTGTAGAAAGAGTCGATCTTGTCGTCGAGGAAGTTATAGATAAAGCGAAACCCGGGCGCATAGGCTTTCCATTGCCTTTCCAGGAACTTGATCGTTTCATCGAGATGGGCGGCTTCGATCCGAAGATTGATGCCGTAGGCGCCGGCCCAGGTGAAGACCATGGGTTCGATGGCCTGGCGGAGCGTCGTTTGATGAAAATCCTTGATGACCCCGATGACGCTGTAGGTCGAAGTTTCGGTCCGGCCCGCATTGGACATGGCCGTGATCGTCAGCCTCTTGCCCAGAGGCGAACCCGGGCCCAGGACCCGGGCCGCCGTTTCGTTGACGATCACGGCATCCGTGCGGTCAGACTCCATTTCCTTCGAAAAGAACCGCCCCTCGGCCATTTTGGCCCTGAAGACCTCCAAAAAGTCGGGGTCGGCGGCGGCCCGAAGGAAGGACGTGTGATCGTCGGGGTTCTTGCCGTTCCAGGAGACGTCCAAGGCCGCCCTGAGCTCACCCCCCGGCGGCGTTGACCACGAGGAGCTCAAGATCCGGGGGTCGGCCAGGATGGCTTGCCGATGAGGTTCCGACCGGAATGCGGTGCTCACGACGTAGTGCGTATCGACGCCGAGGTCCTTCGTCCGGATGAACCTGAGCTGCTTATCCACGATGAGGGTCCCGACGAGGAAGAAGACGGTCAGCGCGAACTGGAGGACGATGAGGCCCTTTCGCAGGACGGCCTGGCCCCGGCTGCCGCCGAGGAAGCTGCCCCTGAGGACCGCGGCCGGCTGGAACGAGGCCAGACAGAAGGCCGGATAGCTTCCGGCCAGCAGCCCCGTCCCGACGGTCACGCCGAGGACGATCGCCAGCAACCCCGGCCTGAAAAGCCAGGCGAAAGCCAATTGCTTTCCGGCCAGGTTGTTGAACAAGGGGAGGATGGCCCAGATCAGTAGAAAAGCCAGGCCCAAGCCCAGCATAGCCTGGATGACGGATTCGCCCAGGAACTGCCGGACGATGTCCGAGCGCCGGGCCCCGGTGACCTTGCGCAGGCCGACCTCCTTGCCCCGGTTGGACGCGCGGGCCGTGGCCAGGTTCATGAAGTTGATGCAGGCCAGGAGGAGGATGGCGGCGGCGGCGATCGAGAACAGGGTCAGGGTCGAGGCGCTTCCCTGGTCGACGTTGTCCTGGTCAAAGGCGAAATCCGACCGCAGATGGACGTCCTTCAATCCCTGGAGGCGGATGGAGATACTCGGTTTGTTGAGCTTAGTCCGGAGGAGATCGGACAACTTCGAGCCCGCACGGGAGGCGTCCGCTCCGGGCGCCAGCCGGACGTAGGCGGCGACGAACTTGCTGTCCCAGTTCTCGAAATCGACGTGGTGGTAATCGTGCATGTTGACCATCGGGATGACGCAGGAGAAGCGCATGCTGGAATTCCGCGGCACATCGCGCATGATCCCCGTCACCGTAAAAGCGTCCTGGGTGACCGTCACCAGCTGGCCCATGGGGTCGGCGTCGCCGAAGAGCTTCCGGGCCAGCGTTTCCGTGATCACGACCGATTTCGGGCCGTCGAGGGCGGTCTTCGGATCGCCCTTGATCAGGGGAAAGGTGAAAAAGGTGAAAAAGGACGGGTCGGCGACACCGATGACCTCGTCGAGGAAGGCCTTGTCCCCCCTCTTGACGCCATAGAAACTGCTCGTTCTGTAGCGGCAGAAGTCCTGGACCTCGGGCAGGCCCGCCTTGGCCGCCGGCCCGAGCGGTGTGGCCGGATGGGCGTCGCGCATCGTGCCGGTCTCGTTCGGCGTTTCCGCGATCAGGCGGTAGATCGAGTCCCGGTTCGCATGGAATCGGTCGTAACTCAGCTCATCGGCGACCCAGAGCATCATGAGAACGCAGCAGGCCAGGCCGACGGCCAGGCCGGCGACGGTGATAAAAGAGTAGCCCTTCTGGCGCCGCATCTTCCTCAGGGCGACCCGGACATAGTTCCCGAAGAGCGCGCCTCCGAAGCGGCGCGGCGAGCGGACCTTGGCGAATTCGGCGTCGATGGCTTGGGGCTCGCCCATCCCGGAGCGCGCCTGGCGAAAGGCCTCCTCAGGGCTTTCGCCGCGTTTGACGCGGTCGGCGACCTCGTCGCGCAGGGCCGCCTCGAGCTCGGAGATGTAGGTGTCTTCGAGGGAGGGGTTCTTTTCGAGAGACCGCTTCCAGGCTCTGATCGCTTTTTCCAGGTCGAACATGGTCATCCTCAGCTTCCGAGATTCAATCGGCGGCCGCGGCGGTCGCCCAGACCTTCCGGAGGGCGCTCTGGACGCTCAGCCAGCGGGACTTTTCTTTGGCGCATTCTTCCCGGCCATGGTCGGTCAGCCGGTAGTATTTCCTCATCCGGTTCTCTTCGGACACGCGCCAGTCCGAGCGGATGAGCCCGTCCTTCTCCATCCGGCGCAGGACGGGGTAGAGCATGGCGCTCGACCAGGCGAGCTCGCCGCCCGAAACGCGGCGGACGCGCTGAAGGATCTCGTAGCCGTAGCTTTCCCCCGAAAGGAGAAGGGCGAGGACCATGGGCTTGGCCGAGGCCGCGACGAGCGTGTCTGACGACATGGCATATCTCCTGATCTCACATAGGCAACGTCGTTACATATGCTCAAACCGTGCCAAGGAATATTCCCGGGAAATCAGGCGGAGATCAGACCGGTTTAACGCCCGGGGGACGCTCGAACGTTCGGTTTCGAACAGCCCGAGCCTCGATTCCGGACACGTTCTTCGACTCGCGAAGCGAAGCCCTGTTTCGGATCGCCCGGCGATGCGAAAGACAAGCCGGGAATCGGGATCGGGAGCGAACGCCGGCCGTCGACCTGGTCGAAACTTCGATCCGGTCCTAGGAGCCGCGACGGGCCGATTGAGCCGGGAACAGCTTCAGCAGGGCATTGGTCACCGAGGCTCCTTCTCGGACTCGTCCGCCAGGGAAACATAGAGGGCCTTTTCGAGCGAGGGGTGGCTTTGATAATAAGCCTGGATCTTATCGAAATACTCGAACTTGTTCCACCAAAGGGCGGGGCTGATGGCGATGGTGGCCGAGAAGAGCTCCGGCCGAGCCAGCAGGGCATGGACGGCCAGCAAACCCGAGAGCGAATGCCCGACGATCGTTCGGCCGGGCTGGGCGCGATAGCTCTGTTCGATGAACGGGATGGCTTCCTCGCCCAGGAATCTCAGGAAGTTGTCGGCTCCTCCCGCCGTCCCATACCGGGCTCCTTCCTCTTTCGGCTTGTTGGGAGTCATGTCCCTGTTGCGGTCGGTGTTCCACACCCCGACGACGATCATCTCCGGGATGAGCGAGTAGGCCGACAGGTAGCGGACGATTTCCGCCGTGACATGAAAGTTGAGGTCCCCGTCGAGGACATAGAGGACGGGATAGGACGCCTGGGACTGATCATAGCTCCGGGGCTTGGAGATCCGCAGCTCCCGCTCTTCGTTCAGGACCGCGGACCGGATCATGATCTTTTCGGCCCGGGCGACGGCTTCGGGCTTGCCGCCGGCCGCTTGGGACAAGAGTGGGAGGGATAGCCCCGCGACCAGGAAGGATATCAGGATCGATCTTTTCATGATGGTCCTTGCGTGAAATGCCGTGTCCTCGATTCCCAGGCCGGTCATCAACCGGGTCTCGAGACTCTTCTCGGTCCGCCGCCGCCGATGCCATGGAAACGAAACGTCCGGCCGGATCACGAATCCAGAGTCAGGTTCTGGTGAGCGGCGGCGAGCAGGCTTTGGACGGGCACGCGATAGGGACAGGCCGTCTCGCAGAAACCCGCGCATTCCCCGCAGCGGTCCGCCTTGTTCCTCTCGAGCGCCGCGTACTTGGTCATGGCATACTTTTCCTGGCCCTGGGCCTCGAAATAATGGTTGTATCTCATGATCGTATTGACGGGCACCTCGCGCGGACAGGCCTTCTCGCAGGTCCCGCAGGCGTGCCGGCAGTACAGCCTCCCGCGGGTGGAGCCGTAGTGCTCCAACAGGGATGCGTTCGCCGAGGTCAACCTCTCGCCCGACAGCTTTACGAACGCTTCCAGGTCCTCGAAGGTGTTGAGGCTGGGACAGACCGAGTGGACCCCGGGATTGGACAGAACGAACTTGGTGGCGCAGTCGCGGATCTCGGCGTCGGTATTGAGCCCGTATTTCCGTTTAAAGGCGTCGGCCCCTTTGAGCCAGGCCTGATAATCCTCGCCCATCTTGACGACCTCCGGCGAAAGGATCCGGCCGCCTGCGACCGAGCGGTCGAGAGCCTCCTTCCACCGGCTGTAGACCTTGACCGGATTGGTCTTCATCAAGGTCACGCCCATGTTCTTTCCCCGGCAGGCGTCGATGATCTTTTCGCCCTGTTCCTTTTGGAGGAAATTGTAGACGAACAAGGCGACATCGAATCTCCCGTCCTCGACCGCCGCCAGCAGGACCTTCTCCATGGGTTCTTCCAGGCGTCCGTAGATGCGCTGTTCCGGCCCGTGATTGGACAGGCCGATGAACCGGATCTTTCCTTCTGCCTTCAACTCCCGGGCCAGGGCGTGAAAATTTTCGTGCTTGACCTCGTCGAACATGCACATGTGGATCATCAGGCAGTCCACGTAATCCGTCTTGAGCCGTTCCAGGCACTTCATGAAGCGCGCTCTGAGATTGTCCTTGTTCGCTCCGCCTCCGGAGTACTTGAGGTTCAACTTGGTCGTGATGAAGAGGGACTTCCGGTCCCGCGTCCCGATCGCCCGGCCGATCGTCCTCTCCGAGTTCCCGTTTGAGTAGTGTTCCCCGGTGTCGATATAGTTGATCCCCATGTCGAAGGCCGCTTCCGCGACGCCGGGGTCCGTCCAGAAGCTGGTGCCGGCGCCGATGTCGGAAACCCTGAATCCCGTCCGCCCCAGCACCCGGTAGGCCTTGATCCTGGGCCTTTCGTTTTCGTTCCTGACGGGCGGCCGGTCCTGGGGTTTGGCCGCTTCGGGAAGCAAACCGGCCCCGACGACGCCCGCCACGGACGTCTTGAGAAAGCCGCGGCGATCGATGAACTTGGGATTGATCATGGCGTATCCTTTGGGAAAGTATTCGGCTGAGTTTCGCGCATGCCGCTCAATACTCAGCAAAGAACGTGCCATGGGCTGTTCATTTTTGGCGCAGCCGTTGTTTTGATATCAGTTGCTCTAACGCGATCTTCGTATTTTCATGGCCAGGATTCAGCTTGAGGGATTTCTCATAGCTCTCAATGGCGGGGTCGATCTCGCCATTCTGCGCGTACGCCTCGCCGAGGCTGTCGAACAGGATCCACGATTCGGGATAAACGGTCACCGCCAGTTTGAACGCGTCGATCGCCTTCTCCTTTTTGCCGTCTCCCAGCAAAGCATAACCGACGGCATTTTCCCTGGCGTATGGAAGGCCCTACTGGAGGAAGACTCCCCGCGCCCTAAAGATTCTTTACAAACGTTGCCGCGCTCTCTTACTCATAGCGCAGCGATTTGACCGGGTTGGCCCGGGCGGCGCGCAGGGTCTGGGCCCCGACGGTCAGGGCCGCGATGGCGACCATGGCCAGCCCGGCCACAGCGAAAAGCCCCGCGCCGAGGGCCGACCGGTAGGCATACATGCCCAGGATCTTCGCCGCGACCCAATAGGCCAGGGGACAGGCCAGGACGACCCCCAGGGCGACCCACGTCAGGAAGCTCATGGCGAGCTTCGCCGTCAGGCCGGAGGCCGAGGCCCCCATGACCTTGCGGATGCCGATCTCCTTCGTCCGCTGCTGGGTCATGAACAAGGCCAGCCCGAACAGGCCGAGGCAGGCGATGAAGACGGCCGTGGCCGTCAGGTACCTCGAGACCGTCCAGATCTTCTGCTCGATCTCGTACTGGCTGTTCATCATCATGTCGTCGAAGAAGACGGGTTCGAACGGGGTTTCCGGGTCGAATCTCTTGAAGACCTCGCCGATCTCCCGGATCGACGCGGACCCGGAGCCCGGAGCGACCCGGACGAGGGCCCACGCCCTGGCCGAGGGCAGGAGGCGGAAGACGACCGGCCTGATGGCCAGCCGCAGGGGCCGGAAGTGGAAGTCCTTGACGACTCCGACGATCGGCCCCTCCTTCTGGAAGACCCTCAGCCTCTGCCCGAGGGGGTCCCGGAAGCCCATCAGCTTGGCCGCGGTCTCGTTGATGACGAAGGCTCCCTGGACATCCGAAGGGAAATCGCGGGAGAACGAGCGCCCGGCCACGAAGGGCGCTTTCAGAGTTTCGAAATAGTCGTAATCGACCCAATCCCAGTTCAGAGTGGCCTGAGAGGAAGGGTCTTTCCCCGTCCAGCTCACTCCGTCGCCGTAGACCGTCGAGGAGACGTTCATCGGATTCTGCAGGCAGGCCGTCACGCCGGCGATGCCCGGCCGGTTCAGGAGCTCCGTCTTGAAGCCTTCGAATCCATTGACGAGCTTCGGCCTCATTCGGAGCATGACGAGGTCGCGGCGCTCGAAACCGAGGTCCTTGGCCTTGATGTAGGCGATCTGGCGGCCCATGACGCCCGTCCCCACGATCAGGATGAGCGAGAGGGCGAACTGGAAGACGACCAGGACCTTGCGCAGCCCGGCCGACTGCCGCGGCCGGCCGGCTCTTCGGCCGGCGAGGGCCTCCTTCGCCTGGAACGAAGACAGCGTCAAAGCCGGATAGAACCCGGCGACGAATCCGGTCAGGACCGTGATGGCCAGGAACCCGAGCAGCGTCGAAGGCCGCCAGAGAGCGCTCAGGCCGAGCGTTTTCCCGGCGACCCGGTTGAAGGCCGGCAGGACCAGGGCCAAAAGGAAAAGGGCGGCGACGAGGGAGACAAAGGCCGTGCCCACGGATTCTCCCAGGAACTGGCGAACGATGTCGGACCGCCGGGCGCCGACGGTCTTGCGGATGCCGATCTCCTTGGCCCTCGCGGCCCCGGCCGCCGTGCTGAGGTTGGTGAAGTTGACGCAGGCCAGGAGAAGCACGAACAGCGCCCCGCCCGCGAACATCAGGATGATGCGGATGAGGCTGTAGCCTTCGGGCGAGTAGAGCCGCTTCCGGAGAAGCGGATGAAGGCGCAGGTCGATCCGGACCGAGGCCTTGAGCCCGGCGTCCGCGGTCTCGTCGACCAGTACCGGGGCGTCGACGACCTCAAGACGACTTTCGTTAACTCTGCCAGCGACGGCGTTGATCTTCCGCTCGACGGCGGCCCGGTCGGCGCCCGGCGCGAGACGGAGCCACGTCTCGAGCGGATTGATGCCCCATGACTCCGGCTCCTCGAACCCGACTGAAATGAGGAAGGGGGCGACGGCATCGAAGCGCAACGAGGACTGGGCGGGGATGTCCTTGATGACGGCGCTGACCTGGACGTCGAGCACCCCGTTGGCCCGGAGCGTTTGGCCCATGGGGTCCCGGTCGCCGAAGTATTTGCGGGCCATGCTTTCCGTTAGCACGATGGCGTACCTGTCGGCGAGCGCGGATTCCGCGTTTCCCCGGACGAAGGAATAGGTGAAGACCTTGAAGATCGAGGGATCGGCCAGGGCGACGGCGTCGGTGTTGAAGACCCGGTCCTCGTGCCGGATGACCAGGCCGTTCTCGACCTGCACCCGCGCGGCCTCGACGATCTCCGGACATTGGGCTTTGAGCAGCGCCGCCAGCGGATACTGGGACCCCATCGACACGGACTGATTTCCCCCGCTGTGGATGACGTTATAGACCTGGGCGATGGAATCCGCGTCCGGCTGGAAGCGGTCGTAGGAGAGCTCATCCTGGACCCAAAGGAACGCCAGGAGGCAGGCCGTCAGGCCGAGGGCCAGTCCGCCGACGTTGATCAAGGAATGCATTTTGTGGAGCGTCAGGCGCCGGAAAGCCGTATGGATATAGCTTCGGAGCAGGCCCGGCGAGAAACGCCGCGGCCGCCAGGGAAACCGGCCGAGGGGCCTCGCGGCGCGGGTGTGACCGTAGGCGGCGTCGAGGGAGCCGGATCGCCGGAACTCCTCTTCGGCCGTGCGGAAGGCTTCCTCGGGGCTCAGCCCCTGTCGCGTCAGGTCTTCGATCTTGTCGCGAACGTAACGCTCGAGTTCGGCGAGGTCCCCGTCTTCGATCGAGGGGCTCCGCCGCATCGCCTTTTTCCATTCCGAGACGGCCTTTTCGAGATCGAACGTGTTCATGGTCTTTCCTTGGTTCCGCCCGTCGTGGGACTAGCGCTCGCCGGCCGACGTTTCCCACAAGGCGGTCAGGGCCGAGTGGACGGTCAGCCATTGTTCCCGCTCCCGTTCGAGCTCGGCCAGGCCGAGCTTCGTCAGCCGGTAGTATTTCCGCAGGGGCCCCTTGTCCGAGAGCCGCCATTGGGACTTGACCAGCCCGTCCTTTTCGAGCCGCTTGAGGAAGGGATAGAGCATCGGCTCCGACCAGTCCAGCGTGCCCGAGGTCATCTCCTTCACCTGCTGGATGATCTCGTAGCCGTAGCTCTCGCCTCTCTTCAGGATGGCCAGGATGATGGGTTTCGTCGAAGCGCCCGTCAGGGCCTTGGATATCATGCGCTACCTCGATTCATTAGGTACCTCGCGCCGTTAGGATGCAGATTCCGTGCCAGGCCCCGGGATCGCGGTCCCTGCGGGGGCGGAGGCAGCCTGCCTGATGGGGATGTCCGCTTGCGGACGGCGCCTGTCCGGAATCGGATCGGAGCCCCTGGCGGCGAGGCCGCTCTCCTCCCTTATCGTCCCTGGCACGTTTGATGCTTTACAGGAGAGAGTATCTCCTTTACGCTCTGAGGTGAACGATGATCGCCACTCACTTGCGGATCGCGCTCAGGAGGATCCGGCGCCATCAGCTCTATTCCCTGATCAACGTCGCCGGCCTGGCCGTCGGACTGGCGTGCTGCATAACGATCGTCCTCTACGTCGCGAACGAGCTGACTTATGATTCATTCCACCCGGACGCTCAACGCATCTATCGGATCGCGTCGCACACGATCAGCGAAGTCGGCGACTTCCGGCTCGCGGAGACGCCGAGCGCTATGGCCCCCGCGCTCGCGGCCGGATACCCCCAGGTCGAAAAGGCCGCCCGTGTCGTCCCGCCGCCCGAAAATGCCGATCATGTCCTCGTCATCCAGGGGGAAAAGCGCTTCTTCGAAAAACGGGTCTGGTTCGTCGACAAGGAGATCTTCCAGATCTTCCGCATCCCCGTCCTTCAGGGCGTCCCCGCCTCCTCTCTCGCCCGCCCCTATACCGTAGTCCTGACCGAAGGGATGGCCCGGAAATATTTCGGCGATGAGCCGGCCGTGGGGCGGACGCTCAGGATCGAAGTCGATTACGACACGGGCACGACGGCGCCGGCCGAATTCCAAGTCGCGGGGATCGTCAGGAACGCCCCGGCCAACACGCATTTCAAATATGACCTGCTGCTATCCATGCCCACTCTCGCCGCGAACGTGCCCGCGTTCGAAGAGGACTGGGTCGATTACCATGCGAAGTACACCTACGTGAAGCTCGCGGCCTCGGCCGACCCCGTCGCCTTCGAGGATCAAATCCAGCGGCTGAAGGACGTCTCCCGGAAAAAGTACGAGGAGCGCTTCGATCGTCCGGGGGACCGCGGAGAGTATTTTCTCCAACCCGTGACCGCTATTCACATGCGCTCGCGGGTCCTCCGGGAGATCGACCCGCCCGGCAACTGGACCTATGTCTCGATCTATTCCCTGATCGCCTTCCTCATCCTGCTCGTGGGGGTCCTGAATTTCATCAACCTGTCCGCGGCCCTGTCGGTCACCCGGACGCGGGAGATCGGCCTGCGCAAGGTCGTCGGCGCCCAGCGGCGGCAGGTCGCCGGGCAGATCGTGGGCGAATCGTTCCTGATCACTCTCGTCGCCTTCGGCCTCGGCCTTCTCCTGGCTTCGGTCCTCCTCCTTCCCTTCAACCAGATGGCCGGTACGGAGCTCACCCTGGCCGGGCTCGGCCGGCCGGAGGTCTTCCTCTCGCTGGTCGGCCTGCTGGCCCTCGTCACCCTGGGCTCGGCCTTCTATCCGGCCCTCATCCTGAACTCCTTCCGTCCGGCGGCCGTGGTCCAGGGGAAGGCGCCGGCCGCCCGCCGGGGCTCCTTGGCCCAGAGGTCCCTGGTCGTGGGACAGTTTGCGATCTCCCTGTTCCTCGTCATCTCCACCCTGACCGTCTTTCGCCAGCTCCAGTTCATGAAGGGTCAGGCCCTGGGGTTCGATATCGACCAGAAGGTCCTCCTGAGGGTGCAAAGCCATCTCGGACACTTCCGGCGGGACACCGAAGCCATCAAGCGGGATTTCGGCAGCCACCCCTCGGTGCGGGGCGTCACCGTTTCGTCCATCGTTCCCGGAGACGTCTCGGAAGCCGGCTACTACCTCACGACGCGGCCGGGCGATTTCAAGGACGCCTTCCGGCTCAAGACCCTGGCCGTCGACTCGGATTTCATCCGCCAGTACGGCATCCGGATGTCCGCCGGCCGCCCGTTCGGGGAGGCCAACGGACCCGATCGAAGGGAAGCTTTTATCGTGAACGAATCCGGAGCCAAGGCGCTCGGATTCGCCACGCCCCGGGACGCCTTGGGCAAGTCCTTCCAGGCCCACTACAACCGCCTGACGAAGCGGATCGTCGGCGTCACCGAGAATTTCCATTACCGGGGCATGAAGGAGCTCGTCGAGCCGCTCATCCTCGACCTCGAGCCGTCGCTCCTGAGCGTCATCACCCTGTCCGTCCGCGTCGACCGGATGGACGATCTCCTGCGCTTCCTCCGGCGGACCTGGGAGACCCATTTCCCGGGCGTCCCGTTCGACTATGCCTTCCTGGACGAGAGTTTTGGCCAGGCCTACCGCTACGAGAAGCAGATGGGACGCCTGCTCGGGACGATCGCCGCGCTGGGCGTCGGCGTCGCGTGTCTCGGCCTCTTCGGCCTGTCCTCCTTTATCGCCAGGAGGCGGGAAAAGGAGATCGGCATCCGGAAGGTGCTGGGCGCCTCGAGCTCGAAGATCGTCTCGCTGCTCTCCCTCCAGTACGTCAGGCCCGTGCTCGCCGCGGTCGCCGTCGCCGCGCCCGTCGCCTGGTACGCCATGGGCCGCTGGTTGAGCGAATTCGCCTACCGGATCGAGCTCAATATCCTGATCACCCTGATCGCGGCGGCCGGCGCCTTGGGCATCGCCCTGGCGACGGTCGGGCTCCAAAGCCTTCGCGCCTCCGCCGCCCGCCCCGCGGATATCCTCAGGAACGAGTAGGGATCTTTCGGCCGGCGCCTGTCCGGTATCAGATCGGCGAGAGCGCGCGCTCTATTCGTACCGCAACGACTTGACCGGCTTCGCCGCCGCGGCCTTCACGGCCTGGAAGCCGACGGTCAGCCAGGCGACGGCGAGCGAGAGGGCGGCGGCGCAGACGAACCAGACCCATTGGGCGGCGAGATCGATCCTGTAGGCGAAGCCCCGGAGCCAGCCGTTCAAGAAAAGATAGGCGACGGGCCAGGCGAGGAGATTGGCGACCAGGACCCAGCGGATGAGTTCCCAGGAGAGGAGACGGACGATCCCGGTCGTCGAGGCGCCGAGGGCCTTACGGATGCCGATCTCTTTGGTCCTTTGTTCGGCGGCATGGGCGGCCAGCCCGAATAGCCCGAGGCAGGCGATGAAGACGGCGATCAGGCTGAGGATGCCGAACAGCCCGCGCTGCTGGTTATCCGACCGATAGTACCGGTCGAAAAAGCTGTCGAGGAAGAAGGATTCAAAGGGGAGGTTTGGATAGAGCCGCTTCCAGGCGGCCTCGACCGAGCCCACGGCTTCCCTCAGGTCGCCGCCGCCGATCCTGACCGAGATGAAGCGGTTGATGCGCGTGCTGAGGAAGAAATTCATGGGCTGGATCGCGCTATGCAGCGACGTGAAATGGAAATCCCCGACGACGCCGACGACGGTCAGGTAGGTCCGGCTGTCGCCGTAGTCCAGGGTGACCTTCCGGCCGACGGGATCGGTCCACCCCATGCGCCGCACCGCTTCCTCGTTCAGGATGATGCCGCGAGCGGACTGGGGCGTTGAGCCGTCCGCGGCGTCGCCCGGGAACTGCGGCGAGAAGTTGCGGCCGGCGACGAGCCGGATCCCGTACGTGTCGAGGAAATCGTAATCGATGCGGTTGAACATGAGCTCGATCTTCTCGTCGGGGCCGGCCCCTTCCCAGGTCACGTCATTGTACATGCCGATGGAGCTCGGCAGCTGCTCCGAGCCGCAGACGCCGGCGATCCGGGGGTCGCTCAGGAGGGCGGCCCGGAGCGGGGCGATGTCGCGGGTGACCGGGCCGGCGGCCGTGCGGAGGACGAGGATCCGGTCCTTCTCGAATCCGAGCGGCTTGTCCTGGACATAGCGGAGCTGGCGGCCGAAGATCAGGGTGGAGACGATGAGGATGATGGAGATCGTGAATTGGGCGAGGACCAGGACCTTCCTCAAGGGCGCGCCCTTCGCGCCTCCGTCCCCGAGCCGGGTCTTGAAGACCCCGACGGGCCTCAGCCGGGAGAGATAGAAGGCGGGGTAGCTGCCCGAGAGGAGTCCCGTCACGATTGCCGCGCCGAGGAGGATGAGGACCGCCTCCGACCGGCCGAGGTCGGCCGGCCTCACGAACTGGCCCGTCAGGGAGTTGAGCAGGGGGATGGCGAGGATGGCGAGAACGATGGCGACGGCCAGGGAGGCGAAGGCGTAGATCAGGCTCTCGCCGAGGAACTGGCGGACGAGGTCGGAGCGGCCCGCCCCCACGACCTTGCGCAGCCCGACCTCCCGGGCCCGGGAGGCTGAGCGGGCCGTGGCCAGGTTCATGAAGTTGATGCAGGCGGTGAGGAGGACCAGGACGCCGCACAGGACGAAGATGGCCAGGGTCCTCGTCCTTCCCACTCCTCCGTCGGGCGAGTACAGCGGCTGGAGATGGGCCGTGGCCAGGGACTCGAGGAGGACCTTCTTCCTGTTGCCCTCCTCGAGGCGGGGCCTGATCATGGCGATGATCTTCTCCTCCAGAGCGGCCGGATCCTGCCCAGGCCGAACGAGGACATAGGAGGTGATCTGATTGCTGGCCCAGTCGTCGAAGAACGTCGCCGGATTGGGAATGATCTCCCGAAGGAGCCCCAGCGGGCACAGCATCTGGGGGGCGAAATCCGTCGTCGGCGGATGGTCGGCCATGACCCCGGTCACGGTGACGTCGACCCTGGCCCCGAAATCGAGGGTCAGCGTCTGCCCGATGGGGTCCTCGTCCCCGAAATACTTGCGCGCGGCGGCTTCGGTGACGACCGCCGAAGAGTTGGCCGCGAGGGCCTTGTCGGGCGACCCCTTGAGCAGGGGATAGGTGAACATCCGCAGGGCTCCGGGATCGCAGAGATTGAAGCCTTCCTCGACGAAGTTGCGGTCGCCCCGGGTGACGGTGATCCGTGCGCGGCGGAAAAAGCGGGCGAAGTCCTCGACCTCGGGGAGGCCAGCCTTCACGGCCTCGGCGAGCGGGACCGGCGAGTTCCACACGCGGAAAGTCCGGTCGCCGAGATTCTGCTCGATGATCAGCCGGTAGATGCGGCCGGCGTTGACATGGTGCTTTTCGTACCGGAACTCGTATTGGACGAAGAGCAAGACCAGGGTGAAGGCGGCCAGGCCGACCGACAAGCCCGCGACGTTGATCGTCGCGAGTCCCTTGCCCCGCCGGACGGCGCGCAGCGCGGACTTGACGTAGCTGTGAACCAGAGCGGGCATGAATCGCCCCAGGCGGAATGGCGAGCGCCGCTCGTTGGCGAGCCTGCGGTTCTTGCGCAGCTCGGACGCGATCCGGTCCGCCGGGCCGACCCGGTCGACGGCGGCGCGGAACGCCGAGGCCTCGTCGAGGCCGGCGGAGCGTCCCTCGTCGACGGCGTCCCGAAGGTGCGATTCGATCTCGGCCAGAAGCCCGTCCTCGATGACCTCCTGCCCGAGCAGGGAGCCCTTCCACTTCCGGATCTCCGTTTCCAGGTCGAACATGGGATTCTCCTGCGTTCTATTTCCCGGCCGGGGCGGCCTCGGCCAGACGCGCCAGGGCGCTCCAGATCGTTTTCCAGCTGGCGATCTCCCGCTCGAGCTCGCCGCGGCCATGGCCGGTGATGGCGTAATAGCGGCGAGGCCGATGGCCGTCCGCGAGCTTCCAGGTCGAGGAGATCAAGCCGTCCATCTCCATCCGCTGAAGGACGGGATAGAGCATGCCGTCCGTCCATTCCAGGCTTCCCTTGGACAACGTCTCCACCTTGCGGATGATGCTGTATCCGTAATCCTCGCCCCCCGCCAGAATGGCCAGGATGAGCGGGCGGGTCGAGGCGGCGATCAGTGCCTTGGAAGCCATGGCCAACCTCTCTTCTGAAGATACATGCGCATTCTATGTATGCAGAATGGATGCCAAGTCATCCAAGGCTTGAGATCCCCGGCCGGGCTAGCGCCCGTCCGTTTCCGGACGAAAAATGAACCGTTCCGGACACCCGACCGCCCGCCGCCTTGTTCCGTCCTCATATCCGGAGTCGAGACTTTTCGTGGCATGAACTTTGCTTACTTAACGACGTTAAGTAATGAAGGGCATGAGGTAAAAATGGCCTCCAAAGCGCTGGTTGCGGCATCCACGAAGCCCCTCGTCCTGGCCATCCTGAGGAACGGCGAGAGCTACGGCTACGAGATCATCCAGTCCGTGCGCCGCCTCTCCGGCGGAAGGCTCGATTGGTCGGAGCCCATGCTCTATCCGCTCCTGAAACGGATGGAGAGGGACGGCCTGCTCGCGTCGAGGTGGAGGATGACCGAGAGCAATCGGTTCAGAAGGTACTTTCGGCTGACCGAAAAGGGCCTCAGGGAGCAGGAGCATGAGACCGCCGAGTGGTCCATGGTCAGCGACATCCTGGCCAAGGTCATCGAGGGGACGCTCGCGCCGGCGAGCTGAGACGCACAAAGGAAAGACGCCATGACCGACCCATTCGATTTGGAGCGCGAGATCGCGCGGTGGTCGAGATCCCTGCGCCGTCAGCCCGGCATCGAGGACGGGGACGCGGCCGACCTCGAAGGCTATCTCCGGGATAAGATCGAGGACCTGGCCGGGCAAGGCCTGGGTCCCAAGGAGGCTTTCGAGAGGGCGGCGCGGGAGTTCACAGCCTCCGATGCGTTGGGAGAGGACTATGATCGGTCCCGGGCTGCCGCCCGGCTGGGGGGCCGGCTTCCCGGCCGGCCTCCCGGCTTCCTTCCCGCCTTGGTCTGGAACTACGCCAAGATCGCCCTCCGCAAGCTCCGCCGGCAAAAGATCTATTCGTTCATCAACATCGCCGGACTCGCCGTCGGCTTGGCCGCCTGCCTCCTGATCCTGCTCTGGGTCAAGGACGAATTGAGCTATGATGCCTACCACGAAAAGGCGGACCGCATCTACCGGGTCGCCCTGTCCGGCGTCCGTGAAGGCGCCTCGGAGGGATTGGCCCTCGCGCCCTTCGCCTCGGCCCCGGCCTTCGCGGCCGAGATCCCGGAAATCGAGACCTTCGCCCGCCTGCTCTATGCCGATCCCCTGGCCGTCGTCGAGGGCCGGAAGATCGACCTCGCGGACATCTACTTCACCGACCCGGGCTTTTTCAGCATTTTCACCCACCGCTTCCTGGCCGGCGGGCCCTCGACCGCCCTATCCCTCCCGGGGTCCCTGGTCCTGACCGAGGAAACCGCCCGCACGCTCTTCGGCCGGACCGACGTCCTCGGCCGGACGGTCAACTTCGACAACGAATACGACCTCAAGGTGACGGCCGTCATCCAAGACGTCCCGGGCAATTCCCACTTCCGGTTCAAGGGCCTGGCCTCCCTGGCCACGATCGCGACGCGGCCAGAGATACGCCCCTACGTCGAGGACTGGCTCCGCCTTGGGGGCTGGGTGTACCTCCTTTTGCGGGACGGCGCGGCTCGCGGGGCGGTCGAGGCGAAGATGGCCGCGGTGACCCTCGAGCGCGCCGGCGACGAATTCAGCCGGCCGGGGGGCGTGGGGAACTTCCGCCTCCAACCGCTCGCCTCGATCCACCTGCGGTCGCACCTCGAGGCCGAGATCGAGCCGAACGGGGACATCCGCTACGTCTACGCCTTCTCGCTCATCGCCGCCTTCATTCTCGTCCTGGCCTGCGTGAATTTCATGAACCTGTCCACGGCCCGCTCGGCCGGACGGGGGCGGGAGGTGGGGCTCCGGAAGGTCATGGGCGCCCGCCGCGGCAACCTGATCATTCAATTCCTGGGGGAATCGGTCCTCCTGACGGCCGCGGCCGCGGTCTTCGCCGTTCTCCTCGTCGTCCTGGCCCTGCCGGCCTTCAACCGGCTGGCGGGGAAAGGGATCGGCCCCTCGTCCCTGCTAAGCGGGGGGACTCCTCTCCTCCTGGCCGGCCTGATCCTTCTGACCGGCGTTTTGGGAGGCTGCTATCCCGCTCTCTTCATGTCCGCCTTCCGGCCGGCCGCCGTCCTGAAGGGGATGCTCGGACGGGGCTTGAAACGGGGCTCGTTCCGCAGTGTTTTGGTCGTCTTCCAGTTCACGGTCTCCATCGTCCTCATGGCCGGCACCTGGATCATCCTCGCCCAAACCCGCTATATGAAGACCCGCGAGCTTGGCTTCGATAAGGACAAGGTGCTCGTTGTCCAGGTGCGGGATGAGGCCGCGCGCCGCGGGGCCGCGGCCTTGGCCTCGGACCTCAAGGCCAGCCCGAACGTTCGCGATACGTCGCTGACGGCCGGGGTCCCCGGGCATATCATGACCGTCATCTATATCAACCAGGAAGGCCGACCGGAGCGGGACACTTTCCCGGCGCAGCACATCTGGTCCGATTACGATTTCGTCAGGACCTACGGCATCACCATCGTCCGAGGCCGGGATTTCTCCCGGTCCATGGCCTCCGACGCCGCCGGCGTCTACCTGATCAACGAAACGGCCGCCCGGCGCATGGGCTGGGGTGACGACGCGGTCGGCCGGAAGATCGGCAACAACCTCAACTCCCTGAGGGAGATCGTCGGGATCATGAAGGACTTCCACACGGAGTCGCTCAAAGACCCCATCGCCCCCCTCGTCGTCCGCCTGGCCACCCCCGAGGAGCTCATGCCCCGGGCCGAGTTCCTGTCCCTGAAGCTCCGGGGGGGCGACATCCCGGCGACGATCGCCCTCGTCAAATCGAAATGGGCGGAACGGTCCGAGCGGGGCTTCGAGTTCTTTTTCGCCGACCAGACCTTCGACGCGCTCTACCGGAGCGAGGAGCGCTTCGGCCGGATCATCGCCGCCTTCTCGGCCATGGCCATCTTCGTGGCCTGCCTCGGGCTCTTCGGCCTGGCCTCTTACGCCGCCGAGCAGAGGACGAAGGAGATCGGGATCCGGAAGGTCCTGGGCGCGTCCGAGACCGGCCTGATCGTCCATCTCTCGAAGGACTTCCTGAGATGGGTCCTGCTGGCCAATGTCATCGCCCTGCCGGCAGCCTACCTGATCACCACCCGGCTCTGGCTGGTCAAGTTCGCCACCCGGTCGACCCCCGGCCTGCCGGTCTTCGCCGCGGTCGCCGGGCTGTCCCTCCTCGTCGCCCTTCTGACGGTCAGCGGGCAGACGGTCCGGGCCGCCCTCGCCAACCCGGCGGACTCCGTGCGGTACGAATAGGTCCCTACATCCGGAACCGAAGGGTGAATACGCTCCCGAGGCCCGGCTTGGAGGAGACGCTGATCGTCCCGTTGTGAAGCTGCATGACCTGGCGCGACAGGCTGAGGCCGATGCCCGAGCCGCCCTCCTTGGTGGAGAAGAACGGGACGAAGACCTTGTCCAGGTTCTCCTCAGGGATGCCGATGCCGTTGTCCCGGACCTGGATGACCGGACGGCTGCGCTCGTCGATATAGGCGGCGAGCTCGACGCGGGCGCCGTCCCGGCCGCGGACGGCGTCGGCGGCGTTGAGGAGGAGGTTGATGAGGACCTGCTCCAGGAGCTCGGGATCGGCCAGGAGCTCGAGATTGTCCGGCCGGACCGAGGACTCGAGGCGAGCCCCGCTCTCGGCGATCGGCCACTGGAGAAGCTGCCCGACCCGGGAGAAGAGCTCGCGGGCAGGGATGAACTTGAGGTCCGGATGGGGGATGCGGGTCAGGTTCCGGTAGCCCTCGACGAAGCGGACGAGGCCCTGGCTCCGCTTGGCGATCGTCCGCAGGGCCAGCTCGATGTCGCCCCAGGAGTCCTCGTCGCCGCGCGGCCCGCCCTTGGGGAGGAGGTCCTGGGCCGTCGCCGCCAGGGAGGAGATGGGCGTCATGGAATTCATGATCTCATGGGTCAGGACGCGGATGATCTTCTGCCAGGCGTCGATCTCCTTCTCCTCGAGCTCGCTGCGGATGTCCTGGATCGAAACGAGGGTGAAGGGCTGGGCCCGGAGCTTGAACTCGGAGGCATGCAGGGCCAGCTGGAGCTCTTCGTCCGGCCGCTTGATCCGGACCAGGGCTCGTTCCCGGGGCTTCAGGCCGAGGAGCGAGGAGGGGAGTCCGGGGCTGATGGGCTCGAGGGCCTTCACGTTCTTGAGCTGGCTCACGCCCAGGAGCCGCTTGGCGGCGTTGTTCATGAGGTCGACCTCGCCGTCCGGCCGGAAGACGAGGAGCCCGATGGCGACATGGCGGACGATGGTCTGGAGATAGAAGGCCTGCTCCTCCTTCTCGAGGCGGGCCTTCTCGAAGGCCGCCATGACCTCGGACATCGCCCGGCGCAGCTCCCGGTCCGAACGGCCGCCGCGCCGCGCACCGAAGGACTGGGTGAAATCGCCGAACTTGACGGCCTCGAAAAAGCGGGTGAGGTCGCGGTTGGATCGGTCGACGGTCCGGAAAAGGGCCGCGACCTCGAAGACGATGAGCAGGCCGACGCCGGCCGCGGCGGCTTGGACCCGGGTCCGGAGGAGCAGGAAGAAGAAGAGCCCGGTGAGGACGAGGATGGCCCCGATGTGGACGGAGGCCAGGACCCGGAGCCTCTTAAAGACCATGCTTGGCCATCCGGCGGTAGAGGGCGGCCCGCGAAAGGCCGAGCTCGTTGGCGGCCCGGCTGATGTTCCCCTGGTGCTTGCGGATCGCGCCCTCGACCAGGAGCCGCTCCATGTTCTCGATGTTGAAATCCTCGGACGGGACGGGAAGCGGAACCTCCGGCGCGCCGTGAAAGAAATCCTTCGGCTGCAGGACCTGGCTCTCGCCCATGATGACCGCCCTCTCGACGGCGTGCTGGAGCTCCCGGACGTTGCCCGGCCAGGAATAGGCGCGAAGGCGGTCGAAGGCGGCCGGGCTGACGGAGAGCCCGGGCTTCTGGTATTTGCGCCCGAATTGGCCGAGATAGTACTCGACGAGAAGGCGGATGTCCTCGGCCCGCTGGCGCAGCGGCGGAAGATGGATCTCGACGGTGTTGACCCGGTAGAGAAGGTCCTGGCGGAACCGGTGCTGGGCGACCATCTCGGGAAGCGGCATGTTGGTGGCGCAGATCAGCCGGACGTCGATGGGCGTGGGCTTGTTCGACCCGACCCGGATGACGTGACGGTTCTCGAGCACGGTCAGGATCTTGGCCTGGAGGGGAAGGGAGAGGTTCCCGATCTCGTCCAGGAAGAGCGTCCCGCCCCCGGCCGCCTCGAACCGGCCGGCCCGGCTCTCGCGGGCGTCGGTAAAGGCGCCTTTGACGTGGCCGAAGAGCTCGCTCTCGAAGAGCGTCTCCGGAACGGCGCTCATGTCCACGGCGATGAAGGCCTGGCCGGCGCGTGGGGAGTGGCGATGGATCTCGCGGGCGATGAGCTCCTTGCCGGTGCCGTTCTCGCCCAGGATGAGGATGTTGGCCTCCGTGGCGGCGACCTTGCGGACCAGGGTGAAGACGGTCTCCATGGCCGGGCTGCGGCCGATGACGTCCCGGAACGGCTGGTCGAGGTCGGCGCTGAGCACCCTCGACCGGCTCCGGAGGGCCTGGGCCTCGACCCGGGACCGCCGCAGGCTCAGGGCCGCGTTGAGGGTTGCCACGAGCTTCTCGTTCTGCCAGGGTTTGAGGACGAAATCCGAGGCGCCCTCCTTGACCGCCCGCACCGCCAGGTCGACGTCCCCGAAGGCCGTGATGAGGATGACCACGGCGTTGGGGTCGAGGTCGAGGATCTTGCGGAGCCAGGCGAAGCCTTCCTGCCCGCCGGTCGCTCCCTTGGCGAAGTTCATATCGAGGAGGATGACGTCGTAGGTCTCGGCTTCGAGAAGGGCCGGGATGCGCTCGGGGTTCGGCGTGGTCTCGACGAGGGCCAGGTGCTGCTTGAGGAGAAGGCGCCCGGCGCTGAGGATGTCCTCGTCGTCGTCGATGATCAGGACTTTGCCGGTCTTGTTCATTTAAGCTCCTTGGTCCTGGTGCGGAGCAAGAAACGTACCCGAACGGGCCCCCCCGACGGGCGCCCCATTATAATTCAAACTGTCCGGAAAAGGACAGTCGTTGTTGCTCATCCGGACAGTTTTCCCCTGGAAACCGGCCTGGGAGCCTGTTCCCCCGGGGAGATCGGCGTGGCATGTTTTGTGCATTTTACGCGGGCCTTGTGAGACGAACATGAAGACCTCGACCACACCCGACCCCGAAGCCCTGATGGGCATGGACCGCAAGATCCCGAAAAAGAAATGGCCGCCCCGGAAGATCGCCCTCTTCGCCTCGGGCGGGGCCTTCGTCCTCGTCGTGCTCTATCTCGTCTTCTTCCAGTTCCGTGGCTCGAGCCTTAACGTCGAGATGGAGCGGATCACGATCTCGACCGTCGAGAACGGTCCCTTCCTCGAGTATATCCCGATCATGGGCGCGGTCATGCCCATCTCCCGCAACTCGCTCGCCACGAGCGAGGGCGGACGGGTGGAAAAGATCTTCATGGAAGCCGGGACCATGGTCGAGAAGGGGGAGGCCATCCTCCAGCTCGTCAACACCGACCTGCTCCTCAACATCATGTGGCGCGACGCCGACTTCGTGGCCCAGACGAACCAGCTCCGCCAGCTGCGTCTGAGCCTCGAGCAGTACCAACAGTCCCTCCGCCAGCAGATGAACACCATCGAGAACGAGCTCGCCAAGGCCAAGAGCGCCTTCGACCGCAACAAGAAGCTTTACGACGATCAGCTGCTCTCCGAGTTCGAGTTCGAGAAGATCAGGCTCGACTACGAGTACCAGGTCCGCAACCGCGACATCATCGCCGAGAGCCAGAAAAAGGAAATGGAATCCCGGACGGAGCAGCTGAATTCCCTCGAGGAGCAGCTCAAGCGGATGGAAGACAACCTGGGCGCTTCCAAGCAGAAGCTCGAGGCCCTCATCATCCGGGCCCCGATCAGCGGCCAGCTGAGCTCCCTCACCGCCGAGATCGGCCAGTACAAGGCGCCCGGGACCGAGATCGGCCAGATCGACGTCCTGGACGCCTTCAGCGTCCGGGCCCAGATCGACGAGTTCTACGTCACGCGGGTCCAGGCCGGCGAGAAGGGGGAGTTCGACCTGGGGGGGAAGGCCTACGAGCTCAAGATCCGCCGCGTCTTCCCCGAGGTCCGCGAGGGACGGTTCGAGGTCGACTTCGATTTTGTCGGCGCCGCTCCTTCGGACATCCGACGGGGACAGACCCTCCACATCCGGCTCGAGCTGGGCGACGTCGCCCAGGCCGTCCTCGTCGCCAAGGGCGGTTTCTACCAGACGACGGGCGGCAACTGGATCTACGCCCTCGAGCCGGGCGGCCGTTTTGCCGCCAAGCGGTTCATCAAGATCGGCCGCCAGAACCCCGATGTCTACGAGGTCCTGGAGGGGCTCCAGCCCGGAGACCGGGTCATCACCTCCTCCTACGAGGGGTTCGGCGACATGGAGCGACTCATCCTGAAATAGGGAAAGGAGATCCCGATGCTCATCCAGACCAAGGGCCTGACCAAGACCTACACGACCGAAGAGATCGAGACGACGGCCCTCAATGCCATCGACCTGGAGATCAAGGAAGGCGAGTACGTGGCCATCATGGGTCCGTCAGGCTGCGGCAAGTCCACCCTCCTGAACATCCTGGGACTGATCGACGATCCGACGTCCGGCGAGTACCGCTTCCTCGGCGAGGACGTCAGCCGCTGCTCCGAGCGCAAGCGGGCCAGTTTGAGGAAATCCAACATCGGCTTCGTCTTCCAGAGCTTCAACCTGATCGACGAGCTGACCGTCTTCGAGAACGTCGAGCTGCCTCTCCTCTATCTCGGCACGTCCGCGTCCGAGCGGAGGAAGCGCACCATCGAGGTCCTCGAGCATATGGCCCTCCTGCCCCGCAAGAACCACTTCCCCCAGCAGCTCTCCGGGGGCCAGCAGCAGCGCGTGGCCGTGGCCCGGGCGGTCGTGGCCCGGCCCAAGGTCATCCTGGCCGACGAGCCGACGGGCAACCTGGATTCGACCCACGGCGAGGAGGTCATGGGCCTTCTCGAGCAGCTGCACGGGGAGGGGACGACGATCGTCATGGTCACCCACTCCCATGATTACGCCGACTACAGCCAGCGGATCGTCTCGCTCTTCGACGGCCAGATCGTCTCCGAGAACATCCAAAGGAAATCCAAGCTCTGAGGCGGCGGCGCCGCGCGGCCCGGCGTCGCGGGAGCCGGCCCCCGGAGAAAGGAGCGAGGCCATGGGCAAGTTCACCAGCCTCAGAGAGGCCCTGGGTGAGATCGCGGCCGGTCCCGAGCCGGTCCTGCTCCGGAGCGGGGACATCGACTGGGACGCCGGGGACCTTCTCCGGTCCCTTCCGGAGCGCAGGCTCGAGCGCCGCGTCCAGTTCATGCCGGGCTTCTATATCGCGGCCGTGAGCGAGTCGGGCTGCCTGGGCGAGGTCCTCTTCCGGATCCGCAAGAAGAGCGCCTAGGGGGTCCCGATGATCAAGCTGCGCGGCATCACGAAGTTCTATTCGACGGGTTACGTCAAGACGTTCGTCCTTCGCCACGTCGACCTGGATATCGCCGAGGGCGAGTTCGTGACGGTCATGGGGCCCTCCGGCGCCGGCAAGTCGACGCTCCTCCACATCTTGGGCATGCTCGATTCGCCGTCGGAGGGCGAGTATTTCTTTTATGACCGGCCCGTCCATCGCCTGACGGAGAGGGAGCTCACCGAGCTCCACAAGCACCATATCGGCTTTGTCTTCCAGAGCTACCATCTCATCGACGACCTCACCGTCTATGAGAACCTGGAGACGCCGCTCCTCTACAAGAAGATCGGGGCTTCCGAGCGGAAGGGGCTGGTGGCGGAGTCCCTGGACCGCTTCGGCATCGTGGCCAAGAAGGACCTCTTCCCCAATCAGCTCTCGGGCGGGCAGCAGCAGCGGGTGGCCGTCGCCAGGGCCCTCATCACGCAGCCGAAGCTCCTCCTGGCCGACGAGCCGACGGGCAACCTGAACTCCCGGGAAGGCCAAGAGGTCATGGAGATGTTCACGGAGCTCAACAAGGCCGGGACGACGATCATCCAGGTCACCCATTCCGAAAAGAACGCGGCCTACGGCCGACGGACGATCCACCTCCTCGACGGCTGGATCAAGGGCCCGGACCAGGCCGCTTAGAGAGAACGATCATGAGGACGAGGATCGGACGAACCGTCTTGGCGGGCTTCGCGGCCCTGGCCGGACTCGCCTGGCCGCAGGGAAAAGAGGTCCCGCTCAGCCTGAACGACTGCATCCAGCAGACCCTGAAGAACAACCTCAACCTGGCCGCCGAGGTCCTGACGCCGGAAATGGGCGCCGAGGCCGTCGGCCTGGCCCGGGAGATCTTCATCCCCAGGGTCTCCCTCGCCCTGGGCCAATCGAGCAACAACTCGGCCTCGTTCTCGTGGATCAGCTCCGCGGACAAGATCACCAGCAACTCGGGCGATTACCAGCTGAACCTCTCCCAGCTCCTCCCCACCGGCGGCCGCCTGCAGGCCACGCTCTATTCGTACAAGACCACGACCACCGAAAGCTTCATGACCATCAATCCCCGGTTCGGGAGCACCCTGTCCTTCGAGTTCAGCCAGCCGCTCCTGCGGAACTTCGGCACGATCGCCACGCGGCAGGCGATCCTCGTCGCCCAGAACGATTGGGGCGTCTCCCAGAGCGAGTTCCGCAGGATCCTCATGGACACCGTGACCCAGGTCGAGGAATCCTACTGGAACCTCGTCTACAGCATCCAGAACCTGCAGGCGAGGCGGGATTCCCTCAAGTTCGCCCAAGACCTGCTCTTCAAGAACCAGAAGGAGCTCGAGGCCGGCCTCATCTCGCCGGTCGAGATCTTCAACGCCAAGGCCGAGGTGGCCGGGCGCGAGGCCGACATCATCCAGGCCGAGGCCGAGGTCCGCGATTGCGGACGCGGGCTGGCCAGCCTGATCAACCTGGCGCCGCCCGAGGGCGGGGGAGAGGTCGCCGTCGTTCCCACGGACAGCCCGAGCCTCGAGGAAAGTCCGATGGCCTCGGACGAGGCCATCGGCCTGGCCCTCGCGAACAGGCCCGAGCTCGAGGCCGGCCGGATGCGCACGCGGACGACGGACGTCAACCTGAGCGTGGCCCGCAACGGCCTCCTTCCCAACCTGAGCTTCAACGTGTCGTATTGGAGCCCGGGCGTCTCCGGGACGCGCATCCTCTACCAGGACGACAACCCGCTGACCGGGGTCGTCATCGGCGCGATCCCGGGCGGGCCGGCCGACGCTCTCAAGGATGCGATGCATCTGCGCTACCGGAACTGGTCCTTCAACCTGACCCTCGATATCCCCATCAACACCGTCGTGTCCAGGGCCGCCTATGCCCAGGCGAAGCTCGCCTCGGACCAGTCCGCGCTGCGGCTCAAAGACGAGGAGCGCCGGATCGTGCTCGAGGTCCAGACCGCTCTCAACGCGGTCGAGACGAACTACAAGCGGGCCATGGCCTACCGGGCCTCGCGGGAGCTCGAAGAGGAGAAGCTGCGGGCCGAGGAGAAGAAGCTCGCCGCCGGCCTCTCCACGAGCTACCTCGTCCTCCAGCACCAGCGCGACCTGGCCGCGGCGCGGTCGAACGAGCTGCGGGCGATGGCCGACTACAACCTCTCGCTGGCAAGGCGTGATAAGGCTCTCGGCCGGACGCTCGAGACCAAGCACATCCAGGTCTCCGACTAGCCCCTAAATCGGGGACACAATACTATTTTACGAATTATTTCTCTTTCCCCACCCATATCCCGAAATTCGGAAATTAGTATTGTGTCCCCGATTTAGCAATAGCAACATTTTGGCCGCCCGAGCGTATTCTAATATGTAGAACGACCCAGGCGAGGTTGAACATGGAATTCCTGACCAAGCTCGAAGAGCTGATCCTCCTCTCGGTCTGGCGGCTGGACGACGAAGCCTACGGCACGACGATTTACCGTCATATCACGACCGCCACCGGCAAGAACGTCTCCCTCGGCGGCGTCTATTTCCCCCTCGACCGGCTGGCCAAAAAGGGCTACCTCCGGGTTTATCACGCCTCGGCCACCACTCCGGACCGGAGGGGAGCCAGCCGGCGATATTACTGTCTCACAGAAATGGGACAGGCCGCCCTGGACGAGACCAAGCGGATCAACGACCTCTTCTGGGCCGGGTACCCGGTCCCTGCGGCGGTCGAAAGCGGCGCGTGATGAACACAACGTCTGCGCCCAAACCGCCCCTGGCCGGCCATCAACTGCTCACGTTCCTCCTCCGGAACGGCGAGCACTGGGGACTCGTCGGAGACCTCGACGAGATGTACGCCGATAGGGCTCGCGAAATGGGGAGAGCCTCGGCCCAGGCTTGGTACTGGGGACAGATCGCTCGATTCGCTCCCCTCTACCTCTACAACTCCTTCCTTTGGAGCAAGGACATGTTCAAGAACCACATGCTCATTGCCTGGCGGAACATCAAGAAGAGCAAAGCCTATTCGGCCCTGAGCATCCTCGGCCTGGCCGCGGGGATGGCCGTCTTCATCGTCATCATGCTCTATGTCCGGTACGAACTCAGCTACGACCGCTACCACGCGAACGCCCGGGGCATCTATCGGGTCATCGAGGAACAGCCAGGCAACGACTATCTGGGCTCCGACATCTTCGCCGTGACCCCAGCTCCCCTGGCTCCGGCCATGGAGGCGGATTTCCCGGAGATCCGGAGGGCGGCCCGGATCGACGTGCAATCGAATGTTCTCCTGGGCGTCGGCAAAGAGTTCTTTTTCGAAAAAGCGGTCTTCTGGGTCGATCCCCAGGCGTTCGAGATCTTCACCTTTCCGTTCGTCCGGGGCGAGCCGGCAACTTCCCTCAGAGACCCCTTCTCGATGGTCCTCTCGGAGAAGGCCGCCCGCCGTCTCTTCGGCGGGATTGATCCCATCGGCCGGACGATCCAATGGCAGAGCCAGGAAAGAACGTTCGACTTCAAGGTGACCGGGATCCTCGCTGACCTCCCAGCCAACTCCCATGTCATCATGGACATCGTGGTACCTTTTGAGACGATGGCCAAGGTCTCGGACGTCGACCTCACTCCCTGGGACAGCAATTCCTACTACACCTACATCCTCTTGGGGGACGGCGCCGACCCGAAGCTCATCGAGGAGAAGCTCCCTGCTTTCCGGGATAGGCATGTCCTGGATGACGGCGGTCAGCACCATGGCGGAAAGACCCGCTTTTTCCTGCAACCCCTGACCGGCATCCATCTTTCGAGGGGCCTCAACTTCGATCTTTCGCCGTCTGCGGACCCCCGGTTCGTCTTCCTCCTGGCCTCGATCGCCTTCCTGGTCCTGGCCATTGCCTGCGCCAATTACGTGAACTTGGCCACGGCCCGTTCCGTCAAGCGGGCCAAGGAGGTCGGCCTCCGCAAAGTCATCGGCGCCGCCAAGGGCCAGCTCGTCCGGCAGTTCCTGGCGGACTCTCTCCTGATGACGTTCCTAGCTCTCTTTCTGGCGGTCGGCGCCGTCTCCCTCGTCCTGCCGGCGTTCCGCTCCTTCGTCGAGCGGGAGATCGCCTTCAACCCACTCCGCGACACGGTCCTGATGCCCGCGCTCCTTCTGCTCGTTCTCTTGGTCGGCGTGGCCGCCGGAAGCTATCCGGCGTTCTTCGTCTCGGCCTTCCGGCCCGCCTCGACCCTCAAGGGCTCGGCAGCCTCGGGGATCCGCGGCAGAGGATTGCGGAACGGCCTGATCGTTTTCCAATTCGCGGCCTCGGTCGCCTTGATCATCTGCACCGTCGGCGTCCGGAGCCAGCTCCGCTACATCCGGACCAAGGACATGGGCTACGACCGGCAACAGATCGTGGTCTTGACTCCTCGAGGCGGCGTTCGGCGGGACGTCGAGGCCTTCAGAGCGGAGCTGCGGAAGTGCCCCGCCGTCCTCGGCGTTTCGGCATCGAGCGACCTGCCTAACCGCATCGGTTCCAGCACGAGCGCGAATTGGCCTGGACGGCCCGATAACGTCCGGGTCCCGATCTACGTGATGGAAGCGGATTATGATTACCTTCCTTTGTTCGGCCTGAAGCTCGCGGAAGGCCGGAACTTTTCCCGCGAATTCCCTTCGGATGCCAAAGGGGCTTACCTTATCAATGAATCCGCCCAAGAAGCCATCGGCTGGGAGGATCCGGTCGGACGGGACTTCGGAGGGCCGCGCCGCGTGGGGAAGATCGTCGGGGTTCTCAAGGATTTTCACCAGCATTCACTCCATCTCCCGATCTCGCCCCTCTCCATGTCCATCAATAACAGCTCTGCCCGCTACCTATCCGTTAAGATCCAGGGTGGGGACATCGCGGGGACTCTGGGGCTCATCGAGAAGGCCTGGAAGAAGTTTCAGCCGGAATATCCGTTCGAATACTCATTTTTTGACGAGATCTTCGACAGGACCTATCGGGGCGAGCAAAGGATGGAAACGATGTTCCGTCTCTTTGCCGGGCTGGCGGTCCTCATCGCCTGTCTCGGGCTCGTCGGACTCGCTTCGTTCACCGCCGAGCGGAAGACCAAGGAGATCGGCATCCGAAAGGTGCTGGGGGCGTCGTCCTCGGGCGTCGTGGTCATGCTCTCGCGCGAGTTCCTGAGGTGGGTGCTCGTGGCCAACCTCATCGCCTGGCCGGTCGGGTACTACGCGATGCGGAGCTGGCTGAGGAATTTCGCTTACCGGACGAGCCTGACCGTGCCCATGTTCCTGGGCGCGGCTCTGGCCGGGTTCGCCATCGCCGCGGCCGTCATCGGCCTCCAAACCTATCGGGCGGCCACGGCCAACCCGGCCGATTCCATTCGCTACGAGTAAAAGCCGAACCCTCAAGACGAAGAACATCCTGGTCGAGGATTAGCGGCCTTGACTTTGCCGGCCGGACGGAGCTACGATTCTCTCAAGTCCAGGGAGGGGATCCAGCCGCTCGATCTCTCCGCACCCCCGCGAACCGGGACAGAAGCGCTCAAGGTCAAGTCCTTCCCGGTGGCCTCCCCTGACGACGGTCAAGAATAAGGAGGAGAGAATGAACTGGAAGCGCTTCTTGGCGGCCAGCGGCGTCATCTTCGTCGTTGTCTGGGCCATGAATTTCGTCATCAACGAGGTCTTCATGAAGAGCGTCAATGAGACGCTGAAGCCCTTATGGCGGCCGGACATGATGTCCAGGATCTGGGTGATGTACCCCATCGGCGTGCTCGCGGCGCTGCTGTTCACCTTCATCTTCGTCAAGGGCCGGGAGGGCAAGGGGATTACCGAAGGCGTGCGCTACGGGATCATCATCTGGCTGTTCGTCAATGTCCCGGCCGGCGCATCCTGGTGGTCGCACCTGCCCATTCCTTATCCGGTCATCCTGCGGGGCCTGCTCTTCGG
>Ga0316628_100000118_pt1 | contig 46600 bp, 33 predicted proteins | sample OWC_Aug_M2_C1_D5_FD_207648 | JGI IMG/M metagenome (GOLD analysis project Ga0316628, IMG submission 207648) | Wetland soil microbial communities from Old Woman Creek delta, Ohio, United States - OWC_Aug_M2_C1_D5_C | ecosystem: Environmental > Terrestrial > Soil > Wetlands | place: USA: Ohio...
GGCCAGCCGGTATAACGATGCGGCGGCAATCTTGCGCGACCTGATTCAGTCGCCTAAGTTTGTCGATTTCCTTACCCTGCCCGCATATGACCGTCTGGACGGGGTGGAACGCGCTGCGTCGGGAAAGACATCCTGAGCTACGCCTTCGCCGGCGATGGCTTGCGGTTGATCACAGAATAGATCGTAAAATTCAAGGAGGCGGGAATGTCGTCCAAGTTGACTGTTCCAGGCAAGCTCGGCTTATTCGTGGGTCTGGTAATTTTCCTCGGTGCCTTGTGTACCGCGCAGGCGCAAGTTGGCATGCTCAAGTATGAGGTGGATCCCACGTGGCCGAAACCCTTGCCGGACACTCTGGTCACCGGGCGCGCAGGCGGCATTTGCGTGGATAACCAGGACCACGTATTCGAAATCAACCGCGGCGACCTGCAGGAAAAGGAAAAATTGGTCGCCACGCCCGCGGCTCCGTTCATCGAATATGATGCCGACGGCAATATGGTCAATTCCTTTGGAGACTTCAAGACCGCTCCAAACTCTCCTCACGGCTGCATCGTGGACAAAGAGAACAACATGTATGTCGCCGGCAACGATGACTCGATCGTGCAGAAATATTCGCACGACGGGAGCAAGATGCTGCTCCAGATCGGGACCAAGGGCCTTTTCGACAGCTCCACCGGCCTGATCACGGGCATCGCCATGAACCAGAGCCGCACGCTTCTGAACAAGCCCGCGGATATGGCCATCGATCCGGGCAACGGAGACATTTACATCGCCGACGGCTACGGGGACCATCGCATCGCCGTATTCGATAAGGATGGAAAATTCCTGCGGCAGTGGGGACGCCAGGGAACAAAGGCAGAAGCCGCGGCCGGTGAAGGCGGCGTGTTCATGGGCGTGGTCCATTGCGTGGTGATGGACAAGGATGGCCTGATTTACGTCTGCGACCGCCAGGGCAACCGGATTCAGGTGTTCGACAAGATGGGAAATTTCAAGAAAAACATCTGGATTAAATCGGGACACGAGGAAACGCCCGACTCCTGGGGCACCGCCTGGTGGCTGCGTTTTTCCCGCGATCCTGAACAGAAATATATGATCGTCGCCGACGGACGCAACGAACTGGTCCACATCCTCGACCATGCAACCGGGAATGAAATCACCAAGTTCGGACGCCCCGGCCATCAAATCGGCGAATTCACACATTGCCACACACTGGACGTGGACTCCAAAGGCAACATCTACGTCGCCGAAACGGATATCGGACGCCGCGTGCAGAAATTCAAGCTCGTCAGCGGCCGCTAGCCATCGGCGGCGTCGCGGGCGCTGCCAACGGGCTAGTCGCGCCGCGATAAAAATCTATTGCGAGTCATTCCGGGTCCCGGCCATGGCCGGGACCCGGAACGACGTCATGTTGAATATTTCCGCACACCTTACGCATGCGCGAAGACAGAACAATTTAACCGGGGTGATTAGGATGAAGAAATCTTTTTTCATTCTCGCACTGGCGCTGGCCTGTGCAGTGCAATCTTCCGCCCAGGAGAAGGCTCCGCTTCGGCTGGTGCAAACCATCACAGTGCCCGGCGCTCGGCATTGGGATCATTTCGGCGTGGATCTCAAGGGCAATCGGCTGTTCGCTTCATCGGAAGAAGATCCCGCGGTTGAGGTCTTCGACCTCCGTACGAACAAACACCTGCAATCCCTCACGGAATTCACGGAACCTCACAACGTCATGCCCTTCCCGGACCTGAAAAAAATCTTCGTCGTGGACGGCGGAGCCTCCGAAATTAAGGTCCTTGATTATGATTCTTACAAACTGATCGGCCGCACCGAATTGACCATCGACGCCGATCCGTACGTGTACGATCCGGCCTCGAAGTATCTCTACGTTGTGAACGGAGGCCGCGCGGCGCACACGCCAACCTGCCTCATCAGCATCGTGGATACGGTTACCGGAAAAAAACTCGCGGATCTGAAGCTGGACACCAACCGCCTGGAATCGATGGCCATCGAAAAATCCGGCCCCCGTCTTTTCGTGAACATGACTGGTATTAACGCGATCGGAGTGGTGGACCGCAAAACACGCGCGGTCGTTGAAACCTGGCCCGTCACCGCGGGAAAAGATAATGTTCCGTTGCAGTATGATGAAGCCACGCACCGTTTGTTTCTGGCCACGCGCAAGCCCTCGAAACTCGTGGTCGTGAATGCGGACAGCGGCAAGGAAGTCGCGAGCTTGGATGTAGCCGACTACGTTGACGATCTCGCTTTCGATCCCGCTCATCATCGCCTGTACATTCCCGGCGGGGGCGGAAACGGCGCGGTCACCGTCGTGGAGCAGCGGGGGGCGGACAATTACCAGGTGATCGCAACGATCGACACCAAGCCGGGAGCGAAGACGGCGCGGTTCGTGCCCGAGCTGAACAAGTTGTACGTCGGCGTTCCGGGAAAAGGCAATCAGCCTTCGCAAATTCTCGTCTATGACGTCGCCCCCTGAGAGTGTGCGTGAGAATTACAATTTTAAGGTGCCAGCGGCTGAAGCCGTAATGATTCCGCATAAGTTACGGCACGGCTAAAGCAGTACCCTACAAAGATTCTGGTGTTCTCAAGCACACTCCTGAGGGCTATTTAGATTTTGCGACGTTGATTTCCTGCAGTTCATGGAAGGAGATTCCGCCCATGTTGACCAAGAGATTGTTTGCGATCAGCGCGCTGCTCGTTCTCGGATTTTCCGCAAAGCTCGGCGCGCAGGTAAATCTCCCGCTGAAATTGGTCGCCACCACGCCGTTGCCCGGCTTTTCCGGCGATTTCGACCACTTCGGCCTGGACTTAAAAGGCAAACGACTGTTCCTCACCGCCGAAGATCATAAAACGGTGGAGGTGTTTGACCTGGACGGCAAATGGCTGAAGAGCATCCCCGGCTTCGGGCAGCCTCATGCCATTCTATTTCTGCCCGATGTGAACAAGTTCATTGTGACCGATGGCGACGGCTTCGGCATGGTGGAACTGGTCAGCGGAGAAAACTACAAGATCCTGAGCACGATCAAACTTCCTCCCGGAGTGGACGGCGCGAAATTCAATCCGGTGAACCACTATTACTACGTCGAAAGCGGCGGCGGAGAAACCGGGGGGCAGACCCACAAGATCAACATCATCGATACAAAGGAATTCAAACTGGTGGGAGATATTACGCTTCCGGGAAATCACTCGGAGGCCATGGCCATCACACGCGACGGCAAGAAAATGTATGTGAACCTCTCCGGCCCGAAGGAAGTCGGCGTCGTGGACCTGACAACCCGCAAGCTCGTGGCGCGATGGCCAATTACGGGCGCGGAAACGCCCAATGGCATGGCGCTCGACGAGATGACGCATCGTCTTTTTATCGCCACGCGCACTCCCCCGACATTCTTCGCCTTTGACACAGACTCCGGAAAGATCGTGGCCTCTCTCCCGATCTCGACTTTTAATGATGATCTTTGGTTCGACGCCACCCGCAAGCGGATTTATCTATCGGGTTCGGAGACGACCACGGTCCTCGCGCAGTCCGGCGCAAATTCCTACGCGCATGTTGCGGAGGTGCCGACAGGATATCGCGGCAAGACTTCCCTGTTCGTGCCGCAATTGAGCCGCTTTTATGTCGCTCTTTCAGGCAAAGGAAAGCCGGGCGCGCAACTTGGAATAAAAGTCTTCGACGTGCTGCCCTGAGCGCGGCCGGGATTCCGCGTCACCCGCCGGCGTGCCAGCCGCCGTCGACGAACAGCGTGTGACCGGTGATGAAATCCGATGCGGGACTTGCCAGAAATATGCCCGCGCCCACCAGGTCGGAAGGCTCCGCAAAACGCCCGAGTACAATTCGATCGTGCAAGCGCTTGGCGCGTGCCTCGTTTTCCCGCATGTTTTGGGCGGTATTTTCCGTAAGCGTGGTGGTGGGCGCGATGGCGTTCACGCGCACGCCGAGCGGCGCCCATTCGGTGGAAAGCGCCGCGGTCATGTAGGACACGCCCGCCTTGGCCAGGCCATAAATGCTTTTACCCAGATCGGTGCTCACCGACCACGTGGAACTCAGGTTGATGATCTTGCCGTACTTCCGGGCGATCATCATCTTGCCCATCAATTGCGCGCAGAAGAATGTTCCCTTGGCGTGCACATCGAGAACCTCATTCCAATCCTGCTCGGTCACGTCCAGCGCCGCCTTGGTGTGACCGAAACCCGCACAATTGACGAGGATCAGTTGCCGCTCGCTGGCCTCGATAATTTTCGAGACGTCCCGCTCCAGCGTGTGAATCCCGTCCATCTTCCCGAGGTCCGCAACAATGACGTGAGCGCGGCCGCCCGCGCCCTCGATCAAGCTTCGCACCTCGCCCAGACGTGCCATGTTTCGGGCCACCAAGACGATCTCCGCCCCGGCCTTCGCGTAGGCCAGGGCGAAGGTGCGCCCGATTCCCTGGCTCGCTCCGGTGATGACGGCCAGTCGGCCGTCAAGCCGGAACGAGGGCAGATCGCCGGGAATGGAATCCTGCGTGGTCATCATGAGCAATCACGAGACATGTTATCTCGTTCGCCCCGTGGTCGTGTCGAGAGGATGGAGTTCGTTGACCAGGCGTTCGTCGAACGGATACGTGGTGTAGATCTCGACGCCATCCTTGGTCACGATGTGATCGTTCTCCAGCCGTATGCCGCCGATGCCGGGCTTGCCTGCGTAGGGCTCCAGGTTAAACACCATGCCCTCTTTCAGCACCACCGGAGCATCTTTCGACGCGGGACTGAAGTAAGGCGCCTCCCAGGGGTTGACGCCGGAGCCGTGGCCGAGGCTGTCGAGCACATAGGGGTCGGCGGCGGCAAAGACTTCGGCGTTGGTTGCGCCGGGGCGGATCTTGCTGCCGGCATTAAACAGCGCGTTATAACATTTCTGATGCAGGTCGCGCATTTCCGGCGTCGGCTTCACGTTTCCGCAAACCCAGGTGCGCGTCAGGTCGCCCCAGTATCCGTTGTAGCCCGCGCCGATGTCGATGATCACCAGATCGCCGTTGCGGATGATCCGGTCGGAGGTGAATCGGCGATACGGAGCGGTGTACGGGCCCGAGCAAACGATGTTGGAGCACTGCGTCCACTCGCTGCCCATGGCCGTCATGGTTTCCCAGGCGGTGGCCAGAATTTCACATTCCTTTACTCCGGGGCGCAGCCGCTCGATCGCGCGATCCAGCGCGGCCTCGGTGATGGCGTTGGCGATTTTCAGGCAGAGGATTTCATCCTGCGTCTTGATTTCCTTGGCGCGCATGAGCACGCTTTGGTAGCCGTCGGCGAAGGTCGTCTTCGGAAACACTTCGCGGATGGCGTTCTCCATATTGATATCCCAGATGTCGATGCCCACGCGCTTGCCCGCCAGCGAGCCGACCAAACCTTCCACTTGCTCGGCCCAACGCTTCATTCCGATTTTTTCGCGGAAATTCGCCCGGGGGCGGATCTGGTCCGGCGAGAGCCAGGGCATGCGCAGACGGCAGTGCTCGAAATCCATGGTCCAAAGAATGGGGTCGTGGCCTTTCGCCAATACCGTGACGGCATTGCCCATGATGAACGCGGGGCCGAGATGGTGGCGATAGCCCATCAGGTAGCGGGCGTCTTCGGTGCGAAATACAAATAGAGCATCCAGATCGGAATTGTTGAGCGCGTCCTTGGCGCGTTGCAGGCGCTCCCGCAACATGCGCTGCGGATCGAATCGCGCTTCCCAATCGACTGGTATGAGTCCGATGTCAGACATGATTTATCCTTTAGTTTAGAGTTTAAGTTCCTGCTCGTCCGTGGCCTGCGCCAAGATGAGCGTTCCGCCCGATTGACCCGCTGAGCGTTGCTTATGCGGAACTGCAATTTCCATCCGCACTCATGGGACAATATTTTGTTGTAAGACTCCTTGCGCACGGATATTCATGATGAAATTGCAGTCACGCTCTCCCTGATGACATTTTTATTTTTCTGCCGCGCTGGCAAATTCTGACCGCGGCAGATAACCGCCTACTCCAAGGGTTGCACCAACGCAATTTTTGCTCCGTGGGTCTCGCCGACGATCATGCTTGGCGGGTTCGTGAAGTTATTCGCGTCTGCCCGTTGTACGCTCGCGTTGACTGTGGGAAGCAAGTATTGAATCATTTCCCCGGTTTTTGGATCGAGCCGAGTTACAAAATCGGTCGGGGTTCCGCCGGCCCAAACGTGACCTGACTTGTCCTGCACGATCCCGTAAGGATCGATTGGCCGGTCATCCCATTCCTTGAATTGCTTGGTCTTGGGATCAAACACGCCAATTTTTTGGGCGGAAGGGTTACGCTCCGAGAACCAAATTTGATCATCCGGAGCGATGAACAATCGGGCCGGACCGGAGTTTGCGGTGGGAATTGTATGCAGCGTGGTTTTCCCCGTTACGGGATCCATTTCTCCGATCAAGCGGTTTGCTGCATCGGCCCAATATCCGATTCCTTTGGAATTTACGGCCACGCCGAACGACAGGTGATCTTCCTTTTCTCCGGCAGGGCCGATTCCGCGCCGTCCAGATTCGTAATCCCATTTAAAGCCGGGATATGTGGGGTATCCGACCATCTTGCTCGTGACAGGATTCAAGATATACATCATGCGGTCTTCCGTATCGGAGATCCACACGGTCCCATCGGGGCCGACGGCAAGGTAAGTCGTGCGCGAATAAATCGTAAGGTCTTCTTTCGGAATGCTGTAGGAAGTGATTTTCCCGGTCTTCTTGTCCAGTGTCGCCACGCCGGCCTGAAATTTCCGGGCGATCCACGGATTACCGTTGGGTGCAAGCGCGATGTCCAGCGAGCCAGGTGGAAATCCCGGGCGCATCTCCGGGAGCGTCCATTCCTTGGTTTCTCCGGTCCGAGGATCCAGCCGGCCAATGATCGGTTGAGTGAATTCGCTGTACCAGACCATCCCTTCCGAGTCCATGACGGCGTCGTGAGGCTCCGCGTCAAATCGCGGCAGGTCATATTCCGTAATAATAACTTTGGTGGCTTTGCCTTTGGGCCGCGGAAAGGATTTCAGCCCAAAATCCCATTTCTGCTTGGAACTCAAGTTGATGGAGGCCAGATACTGTGCGAATTGCTCATCGCCCTTCCGCGGGCCATTCCGTTCCGGCAACATGAACGGATAAGTGAACGACGCTCCCGGCTCATAATTCCGCATTCGCACCAGCGTGGCCATCCACCCCTTAACGTCATACGTACTTTTTAGGACCACGTTTAAGTTATGGCAGCCTCCGCATCCAGACAGGGAAGGAACACTCATCTCCCACTCCGCGGGCGTAAGCTGATCGGCCAGCGCGTAGGTTCCTACTGTGTTGAGTTTCAAATCGACGTTCGCCGCATTTGTCCCGAGGGTCACAGTAGACGGAGGAACGTCATAACCGGTCGCCCTCACGGTAAGCTCATACTGACCAGGCTTCAATCTATCCGCCGGAAACGAATAGCGGCCATGGTCGTCGCTAACCACCGTAATCGTAATGGTGCCGCCCATCCGCTTGGCCCTCACCAGGACGCCCTCCATCGGTCCTTCGGCGTCGGAGCTGACTGTGCCGGTCAAGGAGGGAGAAGATTGACTCAATGCGGGGAGGACGGAAAACATAATTGCAAAAACTTCGGCGCACACGAGCAGACAAGTTCTTAGGTTTGCCATATATGCACCTCGTCCATCGTAGTATCAATAACAGTCATGGCCCGCCGTGACGTGGTGCATCGCAAAATGCCCAATAGATCATGGGGCAGGCGATGGAAGGAACCGGCGAATGTTTGGCAACCATGACCTGAGGCAGCCGTTCCGTTTCTTGCGGTTGAGCTGCAAAATTCAACGCGATCCGCCATCAGCGTGATGCAGCTTGTTTGGAAACCGGAGGCGGCGGAGTAACGACCGCGGTCAATTTCCGGATCATCCCGTCGCTCTTGCTCAATACATAGATTTCGCCGTCTCCGCCCATGGAAAGGCGAACATCCGCGCGCCCGCCGCCATACATGACGCCGTAGGGATCAGCCTTGGGGGGCATGAAGATCTTGCCTCGCCACCCTCCCGTGGTCCTCGATCCTTCGGGCAACACGGTCTTGGGGTTTGGAATGCCGTCTTTATGGGCAAAGGCATCGGTAACAATGTCATACATGCGCCGTTTTACGGGGCTTTTCAGGGAAGCATCATAGGGGTTCTTGTACATGATCTGGATCTCGTGGATGGGCGCTTGTTGTCCGCGCACTCTGTGGCTTGCGATCATTTCCGCCAAGTCCGTGTAAAACAATCGGCCCGTGCTGAGGTCCGTAAACAAATACTTTCCGACCATCTGCGGCATCAGCTTGCCGCGGTATACAAACCCGCTACCCATGGCGTCGCCTTCCACGTGACTGTACAAGGCGACGGGGTAGATGGGCGCGACCGGCTTTTCCAGGCCAGGAACGGTCAGCAAATCCGGTTCCGGGAAAGGCAACTTGGGGTCGTACTGGCTCCCTGTCTTGTCGCTCCGTGTGACAATCACCACCTCATTGCCTTCCCGCTCCGCCCATCCGTAATTTCCGCCCTTGGTAATGATGTTCACTTCTTCCCAGGAATGGAAGCCGATATCGTTTACCAGGAAAGTATTCGTCACCGCATCCCAGGTCATTCGGTGCGGGTTGCGGAATCCATAGGCAAAAACTTCAGGCCGTGCTCCAGGAGTGGAAATGAAGGGATTTGGATCAGGGCCGGTGCTGGGGATGCGATAGCGCCCGTTGGCGCTGAGCATGTCGTTCGGACGCACCTTCAAATCGGGGGTAATCCTCAGGATCTTTCCCTGCAGGTCGTTGATCTGCTGCGCAAATGTGTGTGTGCTCTTGCCCGCGTCTCCCGCTCCTCCATCACCAATCGAAATGTACAAATTCCCGTAGTCGGAGTCGCCGGGTTTGGCCAGGGGATTGAAAAGCAAATCGCCCATCTGATGAATATCGAAACTAAAGCCGACGCGCAGAATTTCGCGAGCGGTACCTTCAAACGTAGAGTTCTTGATATTCGTGTCGGTCCATTCCACAAGCACCGACTCATTGGGAACCTCGCCCGCGGGCGGATTCACGGTAGGAGTGGTCGTGTAGCCGGTAAGGTTCAGAGCCGGCAAGCGTGCGTTGGTCGGCATAGCCGAGCTGGCTCGATCGGGATTCTCCGTGTGCACCGTATAGAACTTGCCGTTTCTCGCATAGTCGGGATCGAATTGAATGGTAACGATTCCAGACGCAAAGCGTTCCGTATCCATTCTCGGAAATACTTCGGGAAACACGATATACGGTATGAATTTCCTGGTTTTCTTATCCAGAATGTACAAAACACCATTCAGGTCATTCACGAAAAAGCGCGACGCGAATCCGGGGGCGTTCGACGGCTCCGATACCAAAGTGTTCAGGCGTCCCAGCACTTCGTGGAAATCGATGGGAGCTGGATACGGGCCGTCTCCGCGCAAGCTGGATAGCGGCGCATTCGCGTAATCTTCCAGTAGAAGCGCCGTGCCATCCTTCGACACCTGAGACTTCGCGGGGAATTCCAAGGGGTATTGCGCCCACGCGACGAGCCCGCTCAAAAACAGCGAGACCAGCAGGATTGTTCCGAAACAAGATTTGGAAGACAGCCTAAAAATCAAAGTATTGCGTTTCACCGAAACTTCCTCCCCGTTCGCACGAATCGCCGGAGCCGCGGCCCCTTTGTCTCGCGCCTTCGGCTAATAAATTCCGAACCCCACGGACTTCCGCGCCGCCCGAAGCGGCTTCAGCGGAAGTTTTATTTGCCCGCCGCTTGTGGAGCCTGAGGGTACCAATCCAGAAGCCGGACCTCGATGCCGGTACCTTCCAGCGCCTTTTGAAAAATAGTCACGTCCGAATTCTGCTTCGAGGAACGATAGTGATAAGGAATAGCTATGCGAGGGTGAAAGGCCTTCACAGCGTCCGCAGCCTCTTCCGGGTCCATCGTGTTGGGCAGATTCATGCAAACGAACGCCACGTCAATGTTTTTGAGCGCGCGCATCTCGGGGATACCCTCGGTATCGCCGGAGAAATAGAAGCGCTGGCCACCATAGGTAAGCACATAACCGTTACCACGGCCCTTATCGTGATAAAACTTGCCAGGCTCGGGGCCGCGAACGATGTTGTACATGGGGATGGCTTCGATCGTCCACTTGTCCCACTTCTTGGTCTCTCCGTTCGATATTGCTACGGCGTTCGTCACCGTTTTCTGCACGGCAGGAGGCGCATAAATGACAGTCGTGTTCTTGCTCAGGGCAGCAAGCGCGGCCGGATCCATGTGGTCGCCGTGAATGTCAGATATCAAAATGAAATCCGCAGGCGCGAGACCAGCCGTGCTCGGCAGCCTCGCCGGATCAACGTAAATAACCTTATCCCCGGCTTCGATGAGCGTACTTGCATGAATCATCGGTGTGATTTTCACAGGGCCGGCAGTAGTCTGAAACACCTGCGTTTGAGGCGCAGCCATGGCTATCGACGCAAATACCAGGATCGAGAAAACGACGCTAATCTTAAGTAGTTTCAATTTCTCCTCCGAATTTCCCTCCATCGAGGGTTACTTCTCTTTTTCCCCGGCCCCGCATGCGAATCAGCGCCGGAAGTTCCAAATCTTCATGCACGATGCGTCTGCCTCAGATCTTTTCGCATAAAGTTCGCGGAGCCGTGACAAAGGCCATTTCCAATATAAATCGATCCTGTCTAATTCTTTGCTGGCACGGGTTTCAGGACAGATTGGCTGGAGTCGACTCGAAGCCACAACATCGACCCGATCAGGAAAATCGTGCCCGAAACGATAATTGGCACTTTCCAACCGCCCGTACTCTGCACAAGAAACCCGCTGACTACCGGAAACAGGAACCCTCCGATATTGCCGGAAGTACTCATCAACCCCGTAATCGTTCCCGCATACTCATGACCCACATCCATGCATACCGCCCAACAAGAGCTCAACGTGAGGTCGCCGAAGAAAGACGCCATCGAAATAGTAAGAGCGCAGGCCATCGCGTTTTCCATGTTCGCGACCAGGAACATGCACATGGCCATGAGGAAAAATCCAGCGGCCCCGATGTACCGGCGATTTTTGACGCTTCCGGTTTTCTTCACCACATAATCCGTCAGCAGGCCGCCAGCCAGGCATCCGAACGCCCCGAAGAAGAAAGGCAAACCTCCAAATAGGCCCATCTGCGCGTTGGAAAACCCGCGTGTCTTCATGTACGTCGGAAACCACGTCATATAGAAATGCCAGCCGTAGGAGAAGCAGAAATACATTCCGCAGATGGTCCAAATGACCGGGCTGCGCAAAACAGTCCCCCACGGCAAGCGGACAAAAGCGTGGCCTGACGAAGAAGGGCGCTCCTGGCTTCGGATAATCCGGATTTCCTCTTCGCTGACGCCGCGTTTTTCCTCGGGGCGGTCGCGGAACCAGAACCAAAACCAGATTGCCCATGCGCAGCCGATCGCGGCGAAAAAATAGAACCCGCCTCGCCAGCCCAGGAAGGGCGCAATCGCAACAACCAGGCCGGGGGCGAATGCTCCACCTAAACGGCCGCTCATCCACATCGTCCCCTGGGCCAAACCCCATTTACCGGGTGGTAACCACTGGGCAATGACCTTCGATGAGTTCGGTCCAACGCTTGACTCGGCGGCTCCGAACAGGAACCGGACCAGCACCAAGCTCCAGAGGGCGTGCACCACTCCCGTCAGAGCTGTAAACACGGAGAACAGAAGCACAAGGGCAGTGATGACCTTTCTGCCGCCGATCCGGTCTCCCAACAAACCCCCGGGTACGGCAAACAGACCGTACGAGAGGATGAAAGCCCCGTACACGAAACCCATTTGAACACTGGAAAGGCCGAGATCGGCAGCGAGGTAGGGACCACTCACCGAAATGCAGGTGCGGTCCACGTAGCTGATAAGGGCAAGCGAACAAATGACGCCCACCACGACGTACCGAACGCGGGATGCGTCCGCTATCACCAAATTTTGAACTTCGGCTTTGGAGCTCATTTTTTTCCCCGCATACCGTCGCACTCCCGCTAGTTCAATGGCTCCACTTTGGCAATCTTGGCCTGGTGATTCTCGCCCACCCAGAAGACCGGGCGAGGACCGGTGTTATCCACGTCAGCTCTCCGTACATTGACGCCGACGCGGGGCAGCAGGTAATGCCGAAATTCTCCGGTCTTTGGATTGAAGCGAGTTATAAAGTCACTGCTCATCGCGCCAGTCCACACCCATCCGTCCTTGCCTGGGGCAACGTCGTAGGGGCCATACCAGGGGATGGGATGAGACCATTCTTGAAACTCCCCGGTCTTCGTGTCAAATACCGCTATCTTGTTGGCGTAGAACTCGCCGATCCAGAATCGATCTTGCCCATCGAAATGCATTCTTCGCGGACCCGAGTGCGGCGTGGGAGTCGGATACATCGTCGCTTTTCCGCTAGCGGCGTCAATCTTCAGAATGTTCCCGCCCAGGATATCGGCGCCATATTCGTTGCCGGCAGAGTCGGAATTAACGCCATAGATGTTGTGTCTGGACGGCTCGTTTACCGAAACGTCGCCCGGAAAGTTTGGCCGGAGCTGAACATTCTTGGTGATTACTCCCGGAGGAAATTGATCGTAGCCCTTGAACTCTTGAGTCACCGGATCGAACAGAAAGGCTTTGTGATCCTGATCATCTTTGAGCCAGACTTTCCCCTGGGGCGTGACAGCCAAAAACGTGGTACGAGTGTGCGGGCTTACTAGCTCCAGCGGAATACTCCAATTCGAAAACTTCTCGGTTTTCCTGTCGAACATGGCAAAGCCGTTGAACTCGTGCCTTCCCAGCCACGGGTTTCCTGCCGGGTCCAGTTCGAGGTCCTGATAGCCTCCAGGGTACCCTGGTTTCACGAATGGATTGTTCCACTCCTTGATTTCACCGGTGCGTGGATTGAGCCGGCCCACAATTCCTTCCGCAAAGTCACAGTACCAGACCAGGCCTTCCGAATCTGAAACTGTGTCATGCGGCTGAGCGTCCGCGCGCGGCAGGTCATATTCGGTGATGATGACCTTGGTGTCTTCACCGCGGGGACGAGGCAGGGTCTTCAACTCAAAATCGAAATTCGCTTTCGAGCCCAAGTTGATCGAACTGAGGTATCGAGCAAGCTCTTCATCTCCCGGCCGGGCCTGTTCGCGGTTCGGCGAGAGCAACGGTTTGTGGAAGGAACTCGATTGCGACCAGTTCCACATTCGCACCAGCGCCGTCTTCCAGCCGCTCTCATCGTAGGTGCTTTTTAGAATCGGCCCGAGTGTGTGGCAAGTCGTGCAAACGACAAACAGCCTTTGTTTCTGCTGGAGCGTGCCTGGAGCGCTCGTCAGCCACTCCGCATCCGTCAACTGGGAGGGGAGGTCCCGCGTCTTCTGTAGCCGGATGTCGGATTTGGCGTTTTTTTTTCCGACGGTCGCCATCTGGTTTGGATTAACCATGTCGTAGCCAACGGCTCTGATACTTAATCCGTATTCTCCCGCGGATAGCCGGCCTGCCGGGAACGCGTAGCGACCTTCCTTGTTGCTCACCACGGTTACTGTGATCGTGCCGCCCGCACGCTTCGCGCTGACCAGGACGCCTTCCATGGCGCCTTCGGCCTCCGAACTCACAACACCGGTTAGCGCGGCGGACTCAGCTGCTTTCAGGGACGCAATGCCGCACAACACAATCCCCGCAAGCAAAAGTGCAATTCGCTTCCTGGCCGCAACAAATCCGCGGCCCGCGCTTGCGTTCGCGGCCGGCACGCATTGCCGGTGCATCTGCACTACGGCTTTCCCCCGTTGCCCGAAGCTGACCCGAGGCAATTGGTTTCTTTCTCAATTCGATAGTAATTCGGCAGTCCCATCAATCCGTAAATGTCCTGCCGGAAACTGGAAAATACCTTTGGGTCCATGGTGATATGGCCGGCTTCTTTCAGTTCCGAAAAGGCGTCTCGAACGGCTTTACAGGCCAAAAGGATCGCTCCGGACGGATGATAAAGGACCTTATAACCCATGGTTTCCAGCTCTGCCACGGTGAAATTCGGCCGCCGGGATTCGCCATGTTCGGCATTCACGTAGTTGAGCGGCGCCGGAATCTCCTTCGCGGCGCGCTTGGCTTCCTCCACAGTGTTGGGAAAAAGCATGATCATATCCGCGCCAGCCTCCCAATAGAGATTGGCCCTGCGTATTCCCTCGTTGATGTCGTGGGTCTTGACCGTGTCCGTCCTGCCTATAATGACGAAGTCCGGGTCCCGTCGCGCTTCCGTGGCGCAGTGGATCTTGTCGACCATTGTCTCCGCGCAAATCACATCCACGCGGCTGTCGGCGAAATAATGAAATCGCTTGGGAAATATCTGATCTTCAATGTGGACGCCGGACGCTCCGGCGTGCTCCAGCACGCGAATCGTGTTGAAAACGTGAGCCGGCTCCCCGAATCCCCCGCCCGCATCGACAATAAGAGGAATATTAATGACCGAGGTGATACTGCGTACGGCCTTGGCAAAATCTTCCAGGCCCAGCGCCGCTTCCACCTGGCAGGTGGCGATACCGAGCGCACTACCTTCCAAACTGACGCACTTGAATCCAAGCGACTCCGCGATTCGCGCCGAGATGGGGTCGAAAATGCTGGGGCAGTCTATTACTCCGGGTCTAGCCATAGACTCGCGTAACAGAGCGGTTGGTTTTGGAGGAGCAACTTTGGGCGGCACGGTTACCATTAACGTTCTCCTTAGGAAGCCGGTTTATTTTTAAGATTTTTCGGTGCAATTTTATTGATCGAGTACTTCCACCTTCACGACTCTGGGCTCGGCATTCTCCCCCGCCCAAAAGATCGGACGGTCGACCGAATTGTCCACGCTGACCCGACGTATCTCCGCATCAAATCCAGGAAGCAGGTACTGAACGATCATTCCGGTCGTGGGATTCAGGCGGGAAACCAATCCCGTCGTCCAACCCGCCGCCCAGACGTAACCTGTTTTATCGCGTACAGCATCGTAGACGGCGTCCCAGGGCGTCGGATCGTCCCACTCCTTGAATTGCTTGGTTTTTGTGTCAAACATCCCGATCTTGAAGGCGTAGTTTTCGCCGAACCACAATTCGTCCTTTTCATTCATATTGATCCGGCGTGGGCCCGCGTTGTGACTCGGCACCGGATACAGCTTCACGTCTCCGGTTTTCGGATCCATTTCACCAATATTTCCGCCGGCCAAGTCGGCCCAGAAGCCCGTCCCCTTGGAATCCACGGCCACTCCGTACATGAAATGCCCGTGATCACCGGGCAGCCTGTTCCCCAAACCGGGATCCGGCTCCACTTTCCAGTCGGGAGTTTTCCAATTCGGATAAGCGCGGTGATAAGTCATTGCAGAGGTCGCGGGATTAAGAAAATACAGGACCCGGTTGAAAGGGTCGTCGAACACAATGGTGCCGTTGTGATCTATGGCTAGCATCGCCGTCCGGGTGTGGTCGTTGTTGTAATCATCCGGAATGGGATAATTGCGGAACGTCTCTGTTTTCTTGTCGAATCTTGTGACCCCTGCTTGAAACACACGCGCAAGCCAGGGATTGCCGTCCGGATCCAAATCCAAACCCAGGGCGCCGAGCGGATATCCCGGTTTCATCACCGGCGGATCCCATTCTTTTATAGCGCCGGTACGGGGATCCAAACGGCCGAGCGTGGCCGTGGCAAAATCCAGGTACCAAATCATCCCCTGCTGATCGCGTATCACGTCCCCCGGGAGGGCATGCGGACGGGGCAAATCGTATTCGGTAACAATGGCTTTCGTGGCTTTCCCGGTCGGCCGCGGCAGGGTTTTCAGGTCGTAGTCCCATGTCTTCCTGCCATTGCTCAGATTGATGGTGCTCAAATATTCCCCAAAGGCGATATCTCTCGGAGTAAGGGCTACTTTGTAGGGCACTGACACTGCATTTTTTATGGTTGCGGCAGGGCCCGCCGTCCGCATCCGGCCAATAACTTCCGGCCACTGCGTGGCGTCCAATGTGCTCTTTGTGATGACGTGTGGGGCGTGGCATCCCACACAGGCGTAGAACATGTTCTTTTGCTCGCTAGTTCCCGGAATGCTTATCAGCCATTCCGCCCAGCTGAGCTGGCTCGCAAGGTCCTTAGTCTTCTCAAGCTTAAAATCCACCGACTGGTTTTTGTCGCCTATGGTCACCGACTTGGGCGGGTTGGGGGAGTCGTATCCAGTGGCTCTAATCGTCAAGTTGTACTTACCGGCTTCGAGTCTGCCCTCAGGGAATGAGTAGCGGCCGCTCTTGTCTGTCGAAACAGTAGTGGTAATGGTGCCGCCGACGCGCTTTGCGCTGACCAGAACCCCTTCCATCAGTCCTTCCGCATCCGATCGAACGGTGCCGGTCAAAACTTGTTCTGGAGCGGCCGCGAGGAGTGGCGCGGCAAGCAAGCAGCAAAGAACTGCACCGATGGTCCCAATGACTAGTCTCTTCATACAGCACTCCCCAAGAGAAGAATTCTGTTGCGTGTCACAACGCCGGCGCCGGAGCCTCGAGCGCTCCGGGTCCAGCACAAGCCACGATAACTAATCTGACACCGCCGCAGCCAATGGCGACCGCTATGAACGAAAGGCCTGCAACGTCTGAAAGCAAGTGTCTGCAGTCGCAAGCCTTTCGTTCACGGCTAATCCAATGGCTGTACCACGGCTATTTTTCCGTGATGGTTTTCCCCAATGATGAAGCTGGGCGGATTGGTCATATTATTGACCTCCACTCGGCGAATATTTGTGTCGGTCGTCGGCAGAAGGTACTGAACGAATTCTCCGGTTTTCGGGTCCAGTCGCGAAACCAAATCGGTGGACCAGCTGCCGGTCCACACATGATCCGATTTGTCGCGCACCGCGTCATAGGGAGCGTCCCATTTGGTCGGATCATCCCATTCCTTGATCTGTTTGGTCTTGGTGTCGAACATCCCGATTTTGTCGGCGTAACTTTCGCCAAACCACAGCTGGTCTTCCCAGTCCATGTGCATGCGCCGGATTCCCGAATTGACCGTGGGTGGCGGATAGAGCGTGGTCTTGCTGGTTGCGGGGTCCAGTTCTCCCACGTTGCCTCCGGCAATATCCGCCCAATAGACGGTTCCATGAGAGTCGACGGCAATACCGTACATGGAATGTCCGCGCGGCGCGGGGCCGCGTGCACCGGAACCCGTATAAGACAGCTTCATTCCGGGGTATGCGGCAAAGCTGACCACTTTCTCGCTTGCGGGGTCGACATGGTTCAATCTCATGTTGTGAGTGTCGTCAAACCATACTGTCCCGTCGGGAGCGGGCGCCAGGAACGTTGTGCGCGACCCATCGTTGTTAAATTCCGGCGGCTCCTGCCAGCTGCTGAACTTGCCGGTTTTGGGATCAAACTTATTGATCCCCGCTTGGAAAGGCCGGGCAATCCAGACATTGCCCTCCTTATCAATCGCCAGACACAGAGAACCTTCAGGAACGCCTGGCTTGATAATCGGCATCGGCCACTCTTTGGTTTCTCCCGTCTTCGGATTCAGGCGGCCCAGAACCGACTGCCCAAAATCGTCGTACCAGATCATCCCCTGGGCATCGATGATGGCATCATGGGGTTCGGCGCCGGCTCGCGGGAGATCGTATTCGGTCACGATTACGCGCGTGGCCTTTCCTTTCGGACGAGGCATGGTCTTGAGTTCATAGGCCAGCTTGGTCCGGTCGCCGCCCATGTTGATGGTGCTGAGGAATTTGGCAAACTCTGCATCCTTTGGCCCCTGCTCAGTGCGATAAGGCAGCAATTGCGGATTGGTCAAGGAACTGGACGGCGCCCAATTGTGCATGCGTACGATGGTGGTCACGAAGCCGGCCTCATCATAGGTGCTTTGCATGATCGGCGTCGGCGCGTGACACCCAACGCAGCTGTACAGCTCGTCTTTCTGTGCCTGTGTCCCCGGAACGCTGTTCAGAAACTCTCCCCAGGTAACGTGGCCCACCAGATTCTCGATTTTCGAAAGTTTCAGATTCGTCTCTTTCTTCTTCGCCGGATCGACCGTTACCGTCTGAATATCAGGCTGGCCATACCCTATGGCCCGCGTCGTCAGCTTGTACTCACCCGCCTGGAGCCTGTCTGCGGGAAACGAGTACTGCCCGGTCTTGTCGGTGACCACGCTGACAGCGATGGTGCTGCCCGCGCGTTTCGCGGTCACGACAACTCCTTCCATGGGACCTTCCACTTGTGAACTCACAATGCCACTCAGCGCTACGGATGGACCTGCCCCCATCACAGAAGTAGCCAGGACAGCGAGAATTGCCAAGCCAACAGCGAAGATGATTTTCCTCATGGTCGTGTCCTCTCAGAATCCCGCACTGTGATTGCGCAGGGATAAAACTCAACAGCCACTCAGGGTTCACCCCATAAGGCCAGTTGGGGGATCCTGATCGCAGCAGGATCAGGATAACAGCAGTAGCTCTCGCCGGCTCTTTCCAAATGAAGTTGCTCGCTGTGGCAACTCCGACATGCCACAGCGAGCCACTCGCATCAAGTACAGTTACTCCCTACCAGATGACTTTCAAGCCGAACTGAATCTGCCTTGATGTCGTGCTGGTTCCATTAATCAACCCAGCTCCGCCGACCGCTGCTCCGTTCTGATTGAAGATTGCGCTGTTGGCGGTTGGCGAAAGGAAGTTGGCACGGTTGAGAATGTTGAACATTTCCGCCCGGAACTGCACGTTAAAGTCCTCCGAAATCCTGTGGATGTAGTTGTTCTTGAAGACCGAGAAATCCAGATTCAAAAGACCCGGACCTCGCAACGAGTTTCGGCCGCCATTGCCAATCAGGTTCGCGCAGGTGCCCGCAATGCCCCCTGTGCCATTTGCTAGGGCCCCGAAAGGGGCGCATTGCGAAGCGGTAACGCCTGCGGTTGGGACCGGCAAACTGAAGCAGCTGAGATTGATATAGCCGGTTTGTTTTCCCGGGTTGACAGCCGTTGCGCAATCTCCGGTCTTGATGCGATTCGGGTAATCGAAAGCGTCGGTGCCTACGCCCAGAGGGTCACCCCCGATGGTGGGCGTAAAAGGCAAACCAGTTCTTGCCGAAAAGATTGCTCCCAATTGCCAGCCGCCGAGCACAAAATTCGCCGCGGATGGGAGCGATTTCGGTGTGGGAATAATCCAGGTGCCATTGATGGTCAGAACGTGCGTTACGTCGAAGTCCGTGACGCCTTGCCGCACGCTCTTGTCAAACGAAAAGAGGTTGGAAATGGAGTTGTTGAAGGGGTCCGAAAGATAAGAGCCGGATCCTTGATCCATGCCCTTCGACCATGTGTACGAACCCTGGACCTGGAAGCCATGGCTGAGGGTTTGCTGAACCATTACTCCGAGCGAATGGTAGGACGAACTATTGCCCCAATTGGTACTGTCAATGCGTCCCCAATTTGGATTAAGAACCGTGCTCTTGACCGGGACCAACTGAGTACCGGTTGGGAGAAATCCTATAGCGCAGGGATTTCCAAGTCCGTTAGGTCCACAAGGATAGAGAAAGCCCGCTGCCGTAAGCGTGGGTTGCACGGCATTCATGTCATCCCCACGGAATTCCATGTGGACGCCATGATTACCAACATACGACACCGTTGCCGACAGGCTGCTTGAGATCTGACGCTGAATGCTGAAATTCCACTGTTCCACGTAGTTGCGCTTCGGGTTGGGTTCCACATAAGCAACACGCAATTTCGATGGAGACTGCGCGAGGGCCACTGCCCCGGCAGGAAATACTCCCTTGGCCAAGTTGTTGACGTTCCCCTGCGGAGCGAAGGGAGCTGAATTGTTGGCGAAATTCGAGTATTCATAGGCAAACGGAAGAATATCGAACAGCCCGAAGCCCGCCCGAACGGACGTCTTGCCGTTGCCAAAAGGATCCCAGGCAATGCCGAACCGGGGCTCAAAGTTCCACAGCGTCGGATTGTGAAAGAAAGGGTTCCCAACTTTAGCGACCGTGTCCGTGGGATTGACCAATCTGCCCAGCAAGCCTTTGACCTCCGCCGGAGCCGAGGTGGCCTCATAACGGAGTCCAAGGTTGACGGTCAGATTGGGCCTCAAGTGCACGTCATCCTGCACATAAAGTCCGTACAGACTTTGACGCAGTCCACGCGGAGCAATTCCCAGCGGAAATGTCAGTTGGAATTTGCTGGCAACATCGGTCAAGAAATTCGCTAATGAGCCGAATCCGACCAGCCCGCCGACTCTCGCAGCCTGATTGTAATTGTCCTGCATCTGTTCGAATGCAAAACCGAACTTGATGCTGTGCTTGCCTTTGGTGAGAAACGCGTCGTCGTACACCTGATAGGAAGTCCAGGCGAACTGGGCATGGCTCTGATTGTTGACGCCCCCGCCGAAGAAGGTCAATCCCGAAGGCTGGATCAGAGGAGCATCATACGGCGGGATGACACTGGTCGTCGGATCCTGCGCAAGAGGGTTGAGCGCGGACAAGCCGCCTCCGGTGAGTGCAGTCGACCGGTTAACACCGAGACGAATGCTATTGAGAAGCGTTGCGCTGAACGTGTGGTTCCACTCCACCGTGCCATACGTCTGACCTGTTTGCTGCCCAACCACTACGGTGTTGAGGGTATCCGGCAAAGTGCCCTGGGCGCGATCCCACTGGAATGTGCCGTTAATGCTGTCGGAATCGGAGATCCTGTGGTCCACGCGGGTCGTGAAGAAATTTTCCGACACTACCTGCTGAGCCGAAAAGGAGTAGATTCCAGTGTCGCCATTGCCAAGAAGGCCTTGGTTAGGCAGTTGCCATAACCCCAGGAACGGCACAATTTTGGGGTCCACCCCGACAGTCCCCGCGGAGTTCGTGAAAGTGCAATTCCCAGCGACGATGCCAATCGTACAGAGATCCCCACCGGCGTTATGGATCTGCCCGTTTCTTGCTGCCTGTGAGGGTACAGTATCCGTAAAGGTGGCGCCCAGAGACTGGCGCAGCCCCTCGTAGTTCCCGAAGACGAAGGTACGGTCCTTGATGATCGGCCCACCCGCGGAAGCTCCGAATTGGTTTCTCCGGAACGGGGGCACTACGCCATTTTTGTCGAAATAATTGGGGGCGTCCAGCGCGCTGTTGCGCAGGAATTCGTACGCGTCGCCATGGAACGTGTTGGTGCCGGAACGCGTAATGGCATTCACGACGCCGCCCGAGGTCCGCCCGTATTCCGCGGTGTAGTTGCTGGTTACAACGGAAAACTCCGCAATGGCGTCGACTCCCGACGCGCCGCCCAGCACGCTGCCCGGGCTGCTGTTGGAGTAATCGTTTTCGCTGATTCCATTCAGGCGGTAATTGTTCTGGGTCGGCCGGCCTCCCGAAATGGTTATCTGATTGCCGAAGCCGCGAATGCCTCTCGCCGAGGCGCTCGACGTTCCGCTAATACCCGGCTGCTCCGCGGACATGTTGGAGATGCCGGGCTGAAGAGTAGCCAGGTCCGTCCAGGAGCGGCCGTTCAATGGCAACTCGCGCACCGTTGTCGCGTTGACCGTGGCGCTGATCGAAGAGGAAGTGAGTTGGATTTGGGGGGCCTGAGCGGCGACTTCGATTGTTTGAGTCACCTGGCCGACTTCCAATTTGATATTCAGCACTTGCTGGGCGCCAACCGTGATTGAGGTGCCAGATATCACTACCTTCGAAAATCCTGAAGCGCTACCGGTCACCTCATAGGCCCCCGGCAATAGATTGGGCACTGCATAAAATCCCGAGGCATCGGTAGTAACTGTTCGGAGGATGCCTGTAGAAACGGCCTTAATTTCAACAGTCGCGTTCGGGACTGTCGCACCCGACGGATCGGTTACAGTGCCGCTCAGAGTACCTCCGGCCACCTGGGCGCGAACTGTCGGCAATGCCAACAGGGCTAAAAGAAATACGGCAACAACAGAAAGGATACGCGGCATCATGGCCTTTCGCATTTTTTCCACTCCAAGGCTGTAAAGTTTGCCCGGCAGAAACTTCACCCTGCCAGGTCAGTCGTTCTAGCACCGATATGGCGGTGGATACTATCATTAGGGAGCTTGGCAGAATGAACTGAGAATGAAATTGTGTTTAACTTGGATTTCGCCAGATTTAGGCCACTCGCCCATATGGTATTGTGGCGTGCCAAAAGTTGCCTCGGAGGAGGGAAAACAAATGACACGTTCTTTCGCGGTTGCGCCTTTAGCGGTTCTTTTGATCGCTGCCTTGTCAAGCGTTGGAGCCCGGCCGGTGAGTGCGGCCGATGATAAGGGGTACGCGGGGTTTGAGAAATGGGTCTTGCAATATGGGGTGAGCGAAACCGCGGCAATCGATCCGGGCTTTCTCAAGGCGAAGCATGACTTTGATGAAGCCCTAGAAAAACACGACAAGAAAGCCGTGGCCGCTCTTCTGAACGAAAATTTTCAGTGGGTTAACTCCGAAGGAGATCAGCACAGTAAGGATCAGGTGCTGGAGAATCTCGATCCGCTGGCCGGCAATAACCGGGATCCGCTGGATGTCCGGACTACGGACTTCCGCGGCGACGTCGTGCGGCTCATCGGAATTCACCGCAACGAACACTTCGTACATTTATGGGCGAAAAGTAATGGCGCCTGGCAGGCCTTTGCTTTTTTGGATATTCCCTTCCTGAAAGAGAGAAAGCTAGACGTTGACCCGCCGCCGCCCCCCAGGGACCCGGATGCAATCTGCATCAATCCGTGCCAGACAGTGGGAGAATTCAAGCCCGCGGACGGGGCACAAACGGAAGTCCTGCGGGTCTGGCTGGAATTGAAAAACAGTGAATGGCATCCCAACCCGGAAGTATGGGCTTCCCACTCCGATGTATATCACGAAACGATTAATCCGAATATGGATCTGCCGATGCTGCAGCACGTCGCTCTGCTGGCACATGCGCGAAAGCTTTATGGCGAGAAGGGTGCCAATCCAGGCGAGCCGGTCATGCAGATGAAGATGTTCACGTTTGACAATGTGGTCATCCAACAAAACCTGCAAGGCAGGGGGACAAAGCCGGTCACCTGGATTATGCGGATATTCGTCAACCGCGGCGACGAAACTCACCCGAATTGGAAAATCGCCCTAAGCGCGCAGACGCGCATCAAGAAAAATATGGATGCTCAAAATACGTTCAGAGAGTAGCCGCGCCCGCACCCGGAAATGAAGGTCTCCAAAGGCGGAGCCATCAATTCTTAGTCCAGTGGCTCCACCTTGGCAATTTTCGCCTGGCGGTTTTCTCCCACCCAGAATATCGGCGATTTCCCATTGTTATCTACATCTATCCTGCGGACGTTTATACCCAAACGTGGCATCGCGTACTGCCGGAATTGCCCCGTCTTAGGGCTAAATCGCAAGATGGTATCCACGCTCATTGACCCGGTCCACACATTCCCGGCCTTGTCCAAGGCGGCATCGTAAGGGCCGTACCAGGGAATCGGAACTGGCCATTCCTGAAATCGTTCTGTCTCAGGATCAAACATCGCGAGTTTATTGGCCCACCACTCTCCAATCCAAACCCGGTCGCTCGAATCCACATGCATCCGTCGCGGGCCGGAGTTTGGCGTCGGCGTCGGATACATGGTTGTCTTACCTGTCTTTGCATCAATCTTGGTGATGTTGCCTACGCCGATGTCCGCTCCGTAGACGTTCCCTTGCGAATCCGCATTCATGCCGTAAATACTGTGATGAACCTGACCGGAGCGCGTCCCTCCGACAGTGGCTGGCTCCTCGCTTTTCAGATTCACATCCGGAGGATACTCGTCATAAGCAGTAAACTCTCCGCTTCGGGGATCAAACTTGAACACCTTGAAATCAGCATTGTCTTTCAGCCACACCGTCCCGTCAGGACTGGGGACCAAGAAGGTAGGACGGGTATGAGGGCTGACATTCGGGATGGTGTAGTTGACGAACTTTTCCGTCTGCCTATCGAATTTTGCGACGCCGTTGTACTCGTGCCTCCCCAGCCATGGATTCCCGTCACGATCCAACTCCAAATCGTGAAAACCCCCGGGGTACCCTGCCTTTTCGGAGGGGTCCAGCCACTCCTTGGTTGCGCCCGTTTTGGGGTCCAGGAGACCCACAATTCCCTCCGCCTGATCCGAATACCAGACCTTACCGTCCCTGTCCACCGCCGCTTCGTGGGGCTCGGCATTCGGTCGAGGCAGGTCGTATTCCGTGATGATGACTTTGGTATCTGCGCCGTGCGGACGGGGTAACGTCTTAAGGTCAAAAGTATGTGTTGGAGACGAGCTAAGATTAATCGAACTCAGGTAACGCGCAAATTCCTCGTCCCCAGGCCGGGGACCCGACCGAAGGGGCGCGAGAAGTGGCTTCTGGATAGATCCCCCCTCGGACCAGTTCCACATCCTTACCAACGTCGTTTTCCATTCCTCGGCATTGTAGGTGCTCGACAAAATCGGCGTCAGCGTGTGGCAAAGAACGCAATCTCTATAGAGCTTTTCCTTCTGTTGCTGTGTTCCGGGAATGCTCATCAACCATTCCGCGGAACTGAGCTGAGCGGCCAGATCATGGGTCTTATTCAGTTTGATGTTCAGCGCGGTGGTTCGTTTGTCTTTTACGGTCGCCACCATGTTGGGAATAGCCGCGTCATAACCGGTGGCTCTGATGCTGATCTCATATTCGCCGGGATTCAATCGATCCGCGGGGAAGGTATAACGTCCCTTTTGGTCGCTGATGACGCTGACGGTGATCTTTCCGCCTGTTGGTTTGGCGCTGACTACAACACCTTCCATGCGTCTCTCGGCATCCGAAGTCACAATACCGGTCAATGCAGGCGGGACTGAGGTTTCAGCGAAGGCCACGCTGCAGGCGAATACAATTAGGATCAGCGCCCTTATTATCCTGAACATCTTGACCATCCTATTCAGCTGTTTAGCATGTCCCATAATGCAGACAGTCCGATTTTCCGCAATACTCGCAAGTATACGTGAGGCCAACCTAGCACCGGCTCGAATGCTCAAAATGAACGGGAAATGAAATTTTATTCAGGTTCCGCTTGTTGGGAAAGCCTTATGTATAATTGAATCCCGAAAACTCTCCCCCTCGGAGACGTGCGGCTGAAATGCACAAGAAAGCGAAGGAGGACGTCGTGAAGAAGAGACTGTGTTTGGTATTCGTTGGGGTTTTCGCTTGTTTGTTGCTGCAGATTCCGGCATTCAGCCAGTCCTCCGTCTCCTTGACCGGCATTGTAAGTTCGGACGCCGAGGGGCCCATGGAAGGCGTCCTCGTCAAGGCCAAGCAGGCCAGCGGAAACATCACAATTACGGTGGTTAGTGATGCCCAGGGCCGGTATGCTTTTCCCGCGAACAAGATAAATCCCGGTCAATATACCCTTTCCGTGAGGGCCACCGGATACGAAGTCCCGAATCGCAGCATGCCTGTCACGGTTGGCGCAGAAACCACCAAGGCCGACATCAAGCTCAGAAAAGTTTCGACCTTTGTCCTTGTGGACCAGTTGACCCCTGCGGAAATCATCAACAGTCTTCCCGGGACTCCCGCACAAGCTCGCTCCGTTTCCGAATGCGGCGTCTGCCATAGCATGTCCCGAATTCTAAAGAGCACGCACGATCCCGAGGAGTGGAAGGCCGTAATTCTCCGAATGCGAAACCACACCCCAGCGGCAAACGATACGCATCCCGATAGCCTTCCCTTTCATGTGCCGCTGGGGCCCTCGGATGAGGCCTTGGCCAACTACCTGGCCACCATTAATCTCAGCACCAAGTCGGAATGGGATTACCAGTTCAAGCCGTACCCGCGCCCCAAGGGAGAATCCACCAAGGTCATCATCACCGAGTATGATCTGCCGAGGCGCGACGGCGAACCGCACGATGCCGTAATGGATTCCGAGGGCATGATCTGGTACGCCGACTTCGTCGCCCCGATTCTTGGACGGCTCAACCCTCGTACCGGGGAGTTCAAGGAATGGCCTTTACCGGAAATCAAAGCCGGCTTTCCGCCGGGCTCACTAGGCGTCGCACTCGATCCCAAAGGTAATCCCTGGATCGGCCGCGCGTTCCAGGGTGGGGTCGCAACCATGGACAAGAAGACCGAAAAAATCACGTCCTATCGCATTCCGAAGGAATTCGACAATGAATTTGTGCGCAACACTTTTATAGCGGTAGGAAACGACGGCACGGTGTGCTTCGATGACCCATTCAATCGCAACATTTTTGTCCTGGATCCGGAGACCGGAAAAGTAAATGGCTACCCCGCCTATCCGGGCTGGAAGTTCGACCTCGGTACGCGTAACGGGACCGGTCCCAATGGCGAAAAGGACACCCACTTCATGTACGGCGTCGCCATGGATTCGAAAGGCATTTGCTATTGGGGCGATACCGCGAACCGAAATATCGGAGCAATTGACACCAGGACCGGCAAAACGGAACTCTACCCAACGCCGACGCCAAACTCCTTTCCCCATCGCATTGAAATGGCCGCTGATGATCAGCTGTGGTTTGCCGAAATCAACGCCAAAAAAATCGGGCATTTCGACACCAAGACCAAGAAATTCCAGGAATGGGCGGCCCTGGGTGACGACGACCCTTACGGAGTTGCACTCGACAGCGCCGGCTTTGCGTGGACGGGAGGAACACCCACCGACTATGTGACGCGACTAAACCCCAAGACAGGGCAGATGATCCAGTACCTTCTTCCCAACTCGAATGTGAATATTCGCCGCGTGCGGACGTATGACTTGACCAATCCGCCAAGCATGTTAATCGGGGAAAATCACCAGGCCAAGATTGCTTTGATCCAGTCGTTGAACTAGGTGGGTGATACGTATCCCACGTTGATTGTTAACGAAATTATGCCGCGGGTGTCCAGATGAGGTGACGGATGAAGTATGAAATAGCGCCACGGAGCGCAATGGCAGCAGTGCTTGGCCTGTCCTTGTTCGGATTGGCATGGCTGATCAGTCCATTGCGCTCGGCGGCCCAAGCCCAAGACGCGCCGCAAAATACATCGGAAAAGTCGGCGCAAAAGGATGACTACCAGCGCTCCACGGAAATTTACAGCTATAAGACCACGGCCAAGAGCGGCCCACAGCGCGGCGAAGAGCTTTATTATTATAAGTGTTGGATTTGCCACAATCAGTTCGTAAAAACCGGTCCGCAATTGAAAGATCTTTTTAAGCGGCCGACATTTTCCACTTCAGACGACCCCATCACCGACCAGAGCGTGGCGGAAAAAATTCGTAACGGTGGACCGGGAATGCCATCCTTCGGCGCCACGCTGAAGCAAGCGGATATTGCCGACCTCATTAGTTACATCAAGCAAGGGTGCTGCTTTGACTCTGAGAACCCTCCGCCAAATCCCCGGTACCACGCAAAACGCTGACGGAACGCACGGGTCAAAGAAATAAAAATATTGGCGCAACGAAGCGGGAGCCGCGATGCAAAAACAGAGACGAATGAAAATCCGCGCCACTTGGCGGATGGCGGTTTACGGGCTGGTTTTTCTGTCCATGGCCATGCTGGCGTCCGCCGCGCAAAAGCGCGCATCGCTTCTTGGCGGGGCTCGAGGAACGGTGCACGAAGCGGACGGAACTCCGCTGGAAGGAATCGGCGTGCAACTGATTTCCGCGAAAACAGCAATCCGCACAACGGTTTATACAAACGCAGAAGGTAAGTACGAGTTTCCTGTACTCGAGACCGGCGAATATACCTTGCGCGTACCGCTCCCTCGGGAATATCAGCCTTACGTGAAAGAAGACGTCAGAATTGAAGGACCCAGTCAACTTCAGGATATTGCCCTGACACGTATCAGCAGCACGGAGTTCGTTCCTCCCACGCCCGAAACCCTTTCCCAGCTTACGGGTTCGGAATGGCTGCTGAATCTTCCTGGGACAGCGGAACAAAAGCGTGTTTTCACTCTCACTTGCGGATTCGGTTGCCACTCCTATCAACAGATCTTCCGCAACCGTTATGACCAGAGGAGCTGGTCCTTAATTCTGGGCAAGATGCTGGCTCGTGGAGCAGGTTCTCCTCTTATCCTAGTGGGAACCCCAACTGCCACGTCCACGGATCGCGCTCACCGGCTACTTTTGCAGGACCAGGCATTTCTGGCGAAATGGCTTTCCGAGGTTCGCGGCCCGGAGTCTCAGGACGAACCATTGTATTTCCTTCCCCGTCTGAAGGGAGCCTCGACGAAGGTGATCATCACGGAATACGAATTGCCCCGTGAACTGCTCGCCCCGCATGACGTGCATGGTGATTCCAAGGGAAACATCTGGTACACCGCGCATCGGAGTCCCTATGCAGGTGTGCTGGATCCGCGCACGGGGATCGTCAAGGAATTCCGCATACCAACCAAGGAAGCCGACACTCCCAACGTATTGCCGGGGACACACCGCGTCTGGGTGGATAAGAACGGCATTGTCTGGTTCTCGGAAAACTGGGATCACTATCTGACAGCGCTGGATCCCAAGACGGGCCAGATCATTCATCGCTTCAAAGTCGAGGGCGGCCGGCTCAATGGTTCGGCCTTCAGTAATTTCGCGATGGACGATCAGGGCTTTGTTTATGATTCGCGTGGGGAAGGGGTGGTCAAGATCGACAGCAAGACAGGCGAGATCGTCCAGAAGTGGTCTTATAAGGAAGCCACTGGTGGAAAGTATCAAGAGGGAGGCACGTATGACAGCATCATCACACCGGACGGAAGGTATTGGTCCGGAGGGACGTCTCGCGGAGGTCTGATACTGGATACCAAGACCGGGAAAATGGCTGTGATCGAATCCGAAGGGTCAGATTTTTCCGTCGGCGCCAGAGGCGGATTCGACCTGCAAGACAATGCCTGGTTCGGCGGGCGGGGCGGCATGCTTATCAAGCTGGATTCCGAGACGCACAAAATTAGGGAATGGTATTCCCCTGTCCCGTACGACACGTTCTACGAAGCCCTTCCCGACAAGAACGGTGAAATTTGGGCAGGCGGGATGCAGTCCGGGCGGATGATGCGGTTCAATCCCAAGAATGAGCAATGGACCCAATACATGATGCCCGAGCCCTACGCGCATGACCGCCGAACCTGGATCGATAATTCCACGAATCCGGTCACGGTTTGGCTTGTGGACCATGAAGGTTTTCTGGTTCGCGTGCAACCGTTGGAATAATCAGGGATGCAGGTTCCGGTCTTTGCTGCCGCAGATGTACACGGATCAAGTCGGCCGAGTGAATGCCCGCCCAGTTTCAGGCGACCAAACCCCTAGTCCTGGGGCTCTACTCTAACGATCGAAGCGCCATGGGTATTGCCCACCCAGAAATTAACCAGCGCCGTCGAATTATCCACAAACGCCTTCCGCATGTTCGTTTCTCGGGGCAGCAGGTACTCCGTGAACTGGCCGCTCGCAGGGTCCAGGCGCAGCACAGAATCAGTGTATTCCGATATAGTCCACGCTTTGCCGTGCTTGTCCACGGCAACGTCATAAGGCAAATAGCCGGATTTCGGCGCGACCCATTCCTGAAATTTTTCCGTGTGAGTGTCGAACACGCCGATTCGATTGGCGCGGTTTTCGCCAAACCAAAGACGCCCTTGCGCGTCCAACATGCCCCGGCGGGGCCCGGAATCAGGAGCGGGCGTGCTGTAAAACGTGTATTCCCCGGTCTTCGCATCTATCCTTGCGATACGCCCGCTGCCGATAACGAACAAGTATGCGTTGTTTCCGGCGTCCGATGTGACTGCATAAACATCGGGATGGGAAGTGGGATCCGGATTAAGAGTCTCAAATTTCCCCGACGCAATGTCCAAACGAAATTGGGTGTAGGACCCGGAGTCGTTGACCCAGACCTTGCCGTCCACGTTGCTGTGTTCCGGACTTAGAAAAGTCAGCTCCCGGTAAGCAGCATCAAGATCCGGAGGCAGCCGGAACACCTGGAATTTCTCCGTCTTCTTGTCAAATTTCGCGACGGCGGCCTGAAAGGTCATGGCCATCCACGGGTTTTGGTCTGCATCCAAAGCCAGATCCAAATTTCCTTTTATGGCGTTGGGCTTCGTTACAGGTATCTGGTATTCCGTGGCCTTGCCCGTCTTCGGGTCAAGCTTTCCCAAGATCGGTTCCCCGAAGCTGGCATACCACACGGTTCCCTGCGAATCGACGACAACGTCATGCGGCTGCCTGGTCTTCTCCGGCAGATCGTATTCCGTTACGATCACGCGCGTGGCATCGCCTTTCGGCCGGGGGAACGTCTTGAGCGCATAAGACCATTGGGAAGACGAACTCAAATTGAGCGTGCTCAGATATTCCGCCTGCTTGCGCAACGTCTCCCGCTGTTTGGCATCTTGATATGCCGGGGGCCTGCCAATCCGGCCGGGACCATCCTGCTGAACCAGCAACGGAAACGATTCCGGCGTGTGACGCAGCATTCGCTCGATCACTTGTTCAAATTCCTCCGCGTCATGGTGCGAGCGAACGACTCTTTCCAGGGTGTGGCAATGGGCGCAGCGCAGCACCGACTTCTTTTGTTCCTCTGTTCCCGGAAAACTCATCAGCCATTCCGCATTCGTGAGCTGAGCTGCCAGATCGGCCGTTTTGCGGAGTTTGAGATCGGCCGTGGCGGTTTTTCCCGGGGGAAGATCCACGGCTTTGAGCCCATCCAGATCATATCCCGTTGCCCGGATACGAAGGTCGTAGCGGCCCGGCTCCAGCCTGCCCGCCGGAAACGAATACCGGCCGTGCTCATCGCTGACCACGGTGAATGTGATGGTGGAACCGGCTTTTTTTGCGCTGACCAATACGCCTTCCATGGCGCCTTCTTCCATGGAACTCACACGCCCTGTCAAGACCGCGGAAACCTCGCGTGGAATCGTGCCGGCTTGAGCCAATGCCGGGTAAAAATGCGGAATCCCCGCCAAAATAATTAGGCTCAGGAAAAACGTCTTGGCTCGCATCGGAACCTCGGAAGGAAAGCGATTCATTCGCATCTGTTTCATCGAAACGGACCCGCCCTCCTCCAAGGAATTCCGGGAGTCACCCGCTAAGCGTTTTAGTTCGGGCGAGTCGAGAGAGTTTCTATATGCCCAACTTACGACGAGGAAGGCAAAGTTCCATAAAGTTGCAGCGTCGGGTTATTCCGTTTTTCGAAGTCGATGATCTTATCCTCGAAACGAAGCGTGATCCGAATGTCGTCCAGCCCCTTCATCAGGCACTCGCGCTGAAAGGCGTTCATCTCAAAAGAAATGTCGATGGCTCCCGCTCCGCCCGGGCTAACTTCTCTTATGGTTTGCGAATCAAGATCCACCGCCAGGCGGAACCCTTCGTGATCCTCGGCTCGCTGGAACAGCTGGTCGATCTGGGCCTCGGGAAGCCGAATCGGCAGCATCCCGTTCTTCAGACAATTGTTATAAAAAATATCCGAAAAGCTGGGTGCGATGAACACGCGGAAACCATAATCTTTCGCCGCCCAGGCGGCATGTTCGCGGCTGGAGCCGCAGGCGAAGTTCGCGCGCCCTAGCAGAATGCTCGCTCCCTTGTAGCGCGGGTAATTCAACACAAACTCAGGGTTGGGGCGTTCGCCCTCTAGATATCTCCAGTCATAGAAAAGCACGCGCCCGATTCCCTCTCTCGTCAGCCAGCCGAGAAACTGTTTCGGCACCATCTGATCGGTATCGACGTTGACCCGATCCAGCGGCACGACCAGACCCGTGTGCGTCTTGAAAGGTTCCATGGTTCCCTCGCATTATTGTCGCGGCCGGCAGTCCTGCCGGGATCCGCGGAGGCGTTACTTCGCTACGCTACTCCACATCCGGCAAATCTAAATCCTGCGTATTTACAAAATGCCCGGCAATTGCCGCGGCAGCGGCCATCATCGGGCTGACCAGGTGCGTGCGCGACCCTTTACCCTGGCGGCCCTCAAAATTGCGATTGGAGGTGCTGGCGCAGTGGTCACCGCTGGGAATCAGATCGCCATTCATTCCCACGCACAAACTGCAGCCTGCGTCGCGCCACTCAAATCCCGCGGCGCGAAAAATCTTGTCCAGGTTTTCCTTCTCGCCTTGCGCCTTCACCAGCATCGAACCGGGCACCACCATCGCTTGTTTCACCCGGGGAGAGATTTTCTTGCCCTCGATTACCCTGGCGGCTATGCGCAAGTCTTCAATGCGCGAATTTGCGCACGATCCGATGAACACGCGGTCCACCGGGATATCTTCTATCGCCATTCCCGACTGTAAACCCATGTATTCGAGCGCGCGCCCGGCGGCCTCGCGATCGATCGGATCGCTGAAAGAATTGGGATCCGGAACGCGCCCGGTAATGCCCGTCACCATTCCCGGATTGGTGCCCCAGGTCACCTGCGGAACCAGAGTCGAAGCATCAAGTTCTACCGTCCGGTCGTAGGACGCGCCCGGGTCGGAGGGGACCATTTTCCATTTCTCCACGGCTTCCTGAAATTCTTTTCCTCGCGGCACAAATGGGCGGCCTTCGAGGTAGGCGAACGTTGTGTCGTCCGGAGCGATCATGCTCGCTGGTGCGCCGCCTTCGATCGACATGTTGCAGACCGTCATGCGGCCTTCAATCGAGAGCGCGCGGATGGCCTCTCCGCCGTACTCAATCACGTGGCCGATACCACCGGAAATACCGATCTTGCCGATGATCGCCAGCGTGATGTCCTTTGCAGTGACCCCGCGTTGCCTTCGTCCATTCACTCTCACCAGCATCTTTTTTGACTTGTTTCGGGCCACGCACTGCGTTCCGAGCACGTGCTCAATATCGCTTGACCCGAACCCAAACGGCAACGCCCCCAGAGCTCCGTGCGTAGAGGTGTGGCTGTCACCGCAAGCCAAAGTCTGCCCCGGTTGAGTGATACCTAGTTCGGGGCCAATGATGTGCACGATGCCTTGATTCGGACTGCGAAGATTGAATAGCCGGATGCCCCATTCCTTGCAGTTTCGTTCCAGGGCTTCCATCTGCCCCACGGCGTCCGTATTGAGAATGGGAAGCTGACGATCCTTTGTCGGGACCAGGTGATCCATGACGGCGACGGTCAGGTCAGGACGGCGCACCTTGACGTTAGCCGCCTTGAGACCTGCAAATGCCTGGGCACTCACATCGTGAACGATATGCTTATCGATGTAAATGAGCGTAGGGCGGCCTGGCTCTTCATAAACGATATGCGAATCCCAAATCTTGTCATACATGGCTCGCGGTGTTTCAGTTGACATTATTTTTCCCCATTTTTCCTCAGGAGTCCGGCGCCACACTGTGATGTACTTAAAGAAACATGCTCGATGGCACGAGGCAGGACCGATTCAAATTATTGCGCCGGAGCAGGAGTTTCCTGACGGGCGACCAGGCGCCACTCGCTACCTTCCTTATAATAAACGTTCAGATACCTTCTGGGAACCCCGCCTCCGGGTTTGCCTTTGAACAGGAACCTCGAAACGCTCACGCCGCTCACCAGGGCGATCTTTCCAAACATGCGCACGCGAATTTCCGAGTGTTCCAAGGTGGAGTATTTCAAGTTCCCGGAACGAAAGTCCTCGAGAAGGTCTTCTTTCGTATGAGATTGTCCATTGGAACTGGTAAGGGTGAAGTCTTTATCCAGAATCCGGTCCAGTGTGGCTACGTCACTGTGCAAAATGGCCTGATTGCGTTCCTCATCCACTTTGACAACTTCTTGCTCAAGATCCGATTGCGTTTGCGCCTGGGCCGCCGCGTGAAGTTGGTAATTTCCAGCCAGCACAAGATTAAGCAGCAAAATCAATACGCTTCTTTGCATCAATCTCAAAGCGGACCTCTTCCTTGTGGTTTTTCAGCAGAGCCGAATATCCCGATGCACTGCACCATCCAAGAGAAACAATATCAACAACCCGAATATTTCTTACTCCAGGGGTTCAACCTTGGCGATTTTCGCCTGATGATTCTCGCCGACCCAGAAGACGGGACGTGGTCCAGAGTTGTCGACATCCACTCTGCGCACATTCGTGCCAACGCGGGGCAGCAAATAATTCCTGAATACTCCGGTCTGCGGATTGAATCTTGTGATCAGGTCTGACGCCATGGCGCCGGTCCAGACAAACCCGTCTTTTGCGGGCGCCACATCATAGGGGCCGTACCAAGGGATGGGGTGAGGCCACTCCTGAAATTGTCCGGTCTTGGTGTCAAACATAGCGATCTTGTTAGCGTAATATTCGCCAAGCCAGAGACGCTCCTTCGAGTCCAGATGCATTCGCCGGGGGCCGGATCTGGGCGTGGGCGTGGGATACAAAGTCGCTTTTCCGGTCTGCGCATCAATTCTCGAAAGCCCGGCTCCCTCGATGTCCGCGGCGAACAAGTTCCCTTGTGAATCAACATTTATGCCGTACATGTTGGGCTTGGCAATGCCTCTAAGGTCTTCGGGGAGGAAGTTGAAACCAGTAAATTTTCCTGTGGCCACGTCTAACCGGAAGGCCTTGTAATCGACGTTGTCCTTGATCCAGACTTTTCCATCACTCGTGGGCGCCAAGAAAGTGGTCCGTGTTTTCGGACTCACCATATCTTGCGGAATACTCCAGTTCGTGAATTTCTCCGTCTTTTTATCAAATTTCGCGATGCCATTATATTCATGCCTGCCGGCCCAGGAGTTCCCCTCGCTGTCTAATTCCAAGGCCTGAAATCCCCCAGGAAACCCTGGTCTCTCTGACGGGTCCTGCCATTCCTTGACCTCACCGGTTCGAGGGTCCAAACGGCCAATAATCCCCTCGTTGAAATCGCAATACCAGATCATCCCGTTCGCGTCCACGGCCGCGTCGTGGGGGATGCTGTCCGGCCGGGGCAAATCATATTCCGTTATAATGACCTTGGTGTCTTCACCCTTGGGACGGGGCAGCGTTTTGAGTTCAAATTTAAAGTCTTTCTGCGAGCTCAGATTGATGGAACTCAGGAATTTGGCGAGTTCCTCGTCTCCCTTTCGGAAACCTATCATTTCGTGATTCACCCAGGGTGAGACCTGGGGCTTATAAAATGCGCTGCCTCCCGAGTAATTCGCCATCCGCGCCAGCGTGGTCATCCAGCCGGCTTGATCATAGGTGCTTTTAAATACATGTGTCAGGGTATGGCAGAGCACGCAGCTTTCGGAAAGCCATTCCTTCTGCGCTTGGGTTCCCGGGACACTCATTAGCCATTCGACATCGGTGAGCTGGGCAGCGAGATCTCGAGTCCTAATGAGCTGAATGTCTTTCTTATCTTGGCCCTTCCCTACAGTCGCCAACAGACCAGGGGCAGACGCATCGTATCCGACAGCTCGAATGTTGAGTTGATAGTCACCTGGGGCCAGCTTGCTCTCCGGAAAGGTGTAGCGCCCTCGCTTATCGCTGACGACAGTGACTGTAATCGTCCCTCCCACGCGTTTGGCGCTGACTAAAACGCCCTCCATCGGACCTTCCGATTCCGAACTGACAATGCCTGTTAAGGCAGCCTTTGTGGCGGCTCTACCCATCGGCAGGCCGACTAAGAAAAGGACTCCCAGCGTGACCCAGAGGCGTAGTCCTGCCTTCATGACCTTAACTAATTGTTCAGCCGCGTGGCATCTGCTGCTCGAATTCAGCCCGCGTCTCTCTTTCAGAGCCCTGTTCATGACCGATGATCCTCTCCAGCCGTAAGGAAGGCATTCTACCGTGCGGATAGTTATCCTGCTGCCAACCGCAAATGTCCCCGTGAATACTACAGTCAATGCGCAGCCTAGAATGAATTGCGAATGAAATTATTTTTAACCTGGCTGTGGGATTCGCTGCGGAAATGCAGGAGGCGGTCCAGGGGTGTGTTCCGCTCCAGCACAGCGCTAGAACTAGTTGTTGACAGTGCCGCCCCATTCTGTAAACTGTCTACACAATCACGCCGTACTCATTGGCAACATGGGTGGAGGGAACAAAAATGCGTATCCTAGCCGTGGGGGATGATCGGAAGTTCCTCAGTTTTCTTGTTCGTGCACTTCGCGAAGATGCCTATGCTGTAGATACCGTCCTCGGGGCAGAGCGGGTCCTGGAAATTGCTCGGGGCGTCCCGTACGATTTAATCCTGGTGGACATTCGTCTGCATGGTTCCAGCGGTATTCGGGTCTGCTCCGAATTGCGGAAGTCCCGTGTCAGGGTCCCGATATTGCTCCTTTGCGGTGACAGTCTGGTCGAAGAACGGGTGGAGGGATTGAACGCCGGGGCCGATGATTGCCTCCCAAAACCCTTTGCGGTATCCGAGTTGCGTGCCCGCGTGTTCGCGCTGATCCGCCGCAGCAAGGATCGAACCGAAGTAAACTCGCGAATTGCCGATCTGGAGATTGATCGCCACCGCAGGTGTATCAACCGCGGCGGTGTCACGATCCCTTTGACCACGAAGGAATTTGCTTTGGTCGAACTGCTCATGCTCCACAGTCCGGAGACTGTGACTCGCAGCGAGATCATCGAACACGTTTGGGATTGCCAATATGATAGCGATACGAATCTTGTCGACGTCTACATCTATCGCCTGCGCCAAAAAATTAATGATATGGGGGCGGCCAGACTCATTCATGCCATCCGCGGCGTCGGGTACAAATTGGAGTCTGCCCGACCGAGCTAGCTTCAGGGGCAGAATCCTCCCGCCGTCCTTATGGCGAGCAGTGTAGGAAGGGAAAAAATGCGAAGCGGCGGGTCCGCAGGCGCGCCGTCTTGGAATCAGACAGCAGAGAAGCGATGTCTGAGGAAAGGTCGCAGTTAACGTATGGGTTTCCAGTTTGACAAAATAGAGAAGTCCCCATCCTTGGTAGACGCCGTGGTGGACCGCCTGGACAAAGCCATTTTGACTGGCGAACTTCCCTTGGGAGCGCGCGTGGCCGAGCAGTCTTTGGCGGAAGGCTTGGGGGTGAGTCGCGGGCCGTTGCGTGAAGCTTTGCGCCGTTTGGAAGGGCGGCATCTCATTGTGCGGGTACACAATCTGGGCGCGCGCGTGGCGACCTTTTCCAAGGAAGACATCTCGCAGTTACTGGTTATCCGCGAAGCTCTGGAAGGCGTGGCGGCCAGATGCGCCGCCGAGAAAATGACCGACGATGAAATAGCGCAGTTGGCCGCGCTGGTCACAATCCGGCCGGACGGACCGGGGAAGCGGGAGAGCATTGCCGAGTATCACCAGTCTGTTGATCATGATTTCCATTATCGAATTATCCAGGGAAGCCGGAATTCCCGGTTGATGGACATTCTGTTGAAAGACACGTTCTACTTGCTGCGCATCTATCGCTACCGATTCAAGCTGGTAGACAGGCCGAGTCGCGGCCCTGAAGCCATGGCCGAGCACCGGGCCATTTTAGAGGCCATTTCAGGCCGCGAGCCCGAAGCGGCAGAACGCGCCATGCGGCGTCATCTGCACAACGCCAACGCATACCTCTTGCAGAACTTCAACCCTCTGATGGAATCATGGGAAAATCAGAATTCCGGCCCATATTCGGATCGCAGAAACGGGCGTCAAGCAGGAAAGGCTGCGTTGTAAATAATCTCGACGCACGCGGTTTGAAAGCATCGAATCAATCCACTGAGTCAGGCGCGTCGCCAAGAGATTCCTGTCTTTTGCCTTTCCCTTTCTTTGAAACCGGCCCAACTCACTTCAAAGGCTCAACCCTGGCGATTTTCGCTTGATGATTCTCGCCTACCCAAAAAACCGGCCGTGCGCCGGAGTTATCGACATCCACTCTCCTCACATTTGAACCTAGGAGCGGAAGCAAATAATGGTTGAACTTCCCAGTTTTGGGATTGAGCCGCGTAATTAGATCTGAACTCATCGAACCCGTCCAGACATTACCCTCCTTATCGATGGCGGCGTCGTAGGGTCCGTACCATGGAATCGGATGTGACCACTCGTGAATTTCTCCAGTTTTAGTATCCAGCACCCCGAGGCGATTGCCATAAAACTCGCCGATCCAAAGCCGGTCCTGGGCATCGACATGCATTCGTCTCGGTCCCGATTTAGGATTGGGTAGTTGATACAGGGTCGCGTTGCCCGTCCGGGCGTCAACTCTTGCGATGGTGCCTCCCAGAATATCCGCACCGTATTCGTTCCCAAGCGAATCCGCACTGATGCCGTAGATGTTATGCCGAGGCGCTGCTTTGTCCTGCGCACTAAGATCGTTAGGGAAATTTGCTCGCGGCGCCGATTGGCCCGCGAAGCTGATCTCCGGGGGAAATTGGCTGTAACCAACGAATTGACCGGTCGAGGGATCCAGCAGGAAAGCCTTGTGATCCACGTCGTCCTTAATCCACACTTTTCCATCCTGAGTCGGAGCTAAAAATGTAGTTCGTGTTCGAGGACTCACGGATTCCTGAGGAAGGCTCCAGTTGACAAATTTCTCGGTCTTTCTGTCGAATTTGGCGACGCCATTGAACTCGTGCCTTGCGAGCCAGGGGTTCCCATCGCTGTCCAATTCCAAACTCTGGAATCCACCCGGATAGCCTGGCTTCACCAGCGGGTTCCGCCACTCTTTTATCTCGCCAGTGCGAGGGTCCAGGCGGCCGACAATTCCTTCCGCATAATCGCAGTACCACACCACCCCTTCCCGATCCACCGCCGCATCGTGGGGCAAAGCGTCGGGTCGCGGAAGATCGTATTCCGTAATGATGACCTTGGTATCGTCGCCGCGAGGCCGTGGCAGCGTCTTGAGCGGGAAGTCGATCGTTGATTTTGCGCTCATATTGATGGTGCTGAGGTACTGCGCGAATTCCTCGTCCCCGGGTCTCGCAATCTCCCGATTGGGCGACAGAATGGGTTTATTGAAGCTGCTGGCCTGCGACCAGTTCCACATCCTCAACAAGGTTGTCTTCCACTCGTCGGCGTTGTAGGTGCTCTTGAAAATCGGGGCCAACTTGTGGCAAGTCATGCATACCACAAAGAGTTTCTCTTTCTGCTCCTGCGTCCCGGGAATACTCATCAACCATTCCGTGGAACTGAGCTGAGCGGCCAGATCCTGTGTCTTGTTGAGCTTGATATCCGCTCTCGTTGTCCCTTGCTTTTTCACGCTGGCTATCAGGTGGGAATCCGCAGCATCGTATCCGATCGCCCTGATCCTGATTTCATACTCACCGGCCCCCAGCCGGCCCGCGGGGAACGTATAGCGACCCTTCTGATCGCTGACGACGCTCACGGTGATCTTCCCCTCCACTCGCTTGGCGCTAACTACAACGCCCTCCATGGGCCCCTCGGCATCTGAACTGACGATGCCGGTCAAGGAAACGGAGGATTGACTGATTGCCGGAATCTGCAGCCATAAAAAGGCGACTACCCCAACCAAGACCATACATAGCCTTTTCTTCACCACATGCTCCTTATTCTTTTTGCGCCTTTTCGTGGAAGGTCTCCGAGTGGAAGCGCCTTCGAAGTTCAAGTATATACAGCGCTGTTTCCAACGAACCGAACCTGAATGAAATTTCATTTTCGGTTCATTTTGAGCATTCGAGCCGGTGCTAGGTTGGCTGGCGTTCATACCTGCGATTTTGGCGGTTGGCGCCAAACCATTAGGGCGTAAGATCATCGCAAGCGTAGACAGCGAAATGGGTTGGCTTGGCCGCGTCCCGTGATGGACGAGTGTTGGTGCGGAACCCGCTGGCATTCGTGCGAGGCAAAGCCGATCGCAAGAAAAAGGAGTTCACAATGAAATCGATGCCGAGAATTTTCGCGCTGCTGTTTGCGGCCTCCGCGGCATGGTCCGGCGTGGCCGCGGCTCAAGACGCAAAATCGACGGCGAAGGCGCTCCCGGCAACGTACATCAGTGCCGAGGACATCCAGGCCAATGTGAACGGGGCGCCCAACGCAGCGACGAATCCGTTTCCGAACGTGCGAGTTGTTGACGCCGGCGGATATAACGTGGCCGTGGGCGTGCTCCACCGGCCCGAGACACCCCCAGGCGGCGCGGCCATGCACCACAAGGTCACTGAGGTTTATCACGTGATGGATGGTGGGGCTACTCTGGTCACAGGCGGAAAAATGGTTGATGCCAAGGAAAGGCCTGCTGACAGCAAGTCCGTGAGACTGGAGGACGGTCCCGGCGTGAGCGGCACGTCGATTCAGGGGGGCGTGACTCAACATATAAAAGCGGGCGACGTCGTCATCATTCCAGCAGGGACTCCGCACTGGTTTAGCAAAATCGATGGGTCAATCACCTACGTTGTGGTGCGGTTCGACCCGGACCGGCTGCTGCCCTCTAAGTAAACTCGAGCGCAGCTTTTTGTCGAAGTTCCAGAGGGCATCTAAATTCGGATGGGCGGGAAAGATCAATGAACGAGCGCGGCGTCACGCGTGAAAAATCGAATGGGAAGATGGAAAGGCCTGTGCACCTCACGCGGAGATTTATGAAAAGTTTCGTGGTCGCGCTGACGGTCGCTTTTGTGTTCGCTATTTCGGCCGGAGTCGCCGCGGGCCAGTCGGGTCCTCCGCCATGGGCGTACGGATTTGAATCCGCGGGGGCGCCTTTGCCGAAGCCGGGTAGCCAGAGTCTTCCCAAGGACGACGGCACACCGAAGCACCTTCCGGGGAGCAAATTCGGTTTCACGCTGGCGCAGATCTGGGATCAATTTGGCCCCGCGGATTGGTATCCCGAAGACCACCCCGTGATGCCTGAAATCGTGGCGCATGGCCGGAAACCGGACGTGCGCGCCTGCGGTTTCTGCCATTACCCGAACGGCAAGGGGCGTTCCGAAAACACCAGCATTGCAGGCCTCCCTTACGCCTATTTCGTGCAGGCCATTGCCGATTTCAAGAGCGGCGCCCGAAAGACGGCGGACAGACGAAGGCTCAACGCGGACTTCATGAATACGTTCGCGAGCGGGATGACTGACGACGATGTGAAGGCTGCCGCGTTATATTTCGGCGCGATGAAATGGACACCGTGGATCAGGGTGGTCGAGACCGACATGGTGCCGAAGATCGGAAACGTAGGCCACATGTTTCTCGCTTTGGAAGGCGGCGAGAAGGAGCCAATCGGCAACCGCATCATCGAAGTTCCAGAGAACACGGAAGCGACCGCTGTGCTTCGCGACGATCATTCAGGTTTCATCGCCTATGTGCCAGTTGGCAGCATCAAGAAAGGCGAGGAGCTGGTCACCAAGGGCAGCGGGAAGACACTCGCGTGCGGGGGCTGCCATGGCACGAACCTCGAAGGACTCGGGCCCGTGCCGGGAATCGCGGGCCGCTCGCCGAGCTACATTGCGCGTCAACTTTACGACATGCAGCAGGGATTTCGTAACGGGGTATGGACCGAAATGATGAAGCCGGTGGTCGCACACTTAAGCGAAGACGATATCCTCGCGATCGCCGCATACACGGCCTCCCGCGTTCCCTGAACGCACATGCACGATTAGGCAAAGTTTGCCAGGGAGTATGGCGTATCAGCAATGTTGCGGCGTTTTCTTTAATTCCGCGAGAATGCGCACCGGGTTTATGGTAATAAAGCTTCTCAACCAGGCACGGATCGGAATGCCGATCAGGAACATTGGCGTACGACACATTTCCAGGAGGACAGATGATTTACAAAGCTGCTGACCCACTACAGAATTTCGCGCTTGGAAAACCCGAAACGATAGACCGGCGCAAATTCGTTCACGGTCTCGGATTTGGCGCCTTGGCGGCGCTCCTCCCTGCATCGCTCGGCACGTTCGCCCGGCTTTCCGCGGAAGCAGCAGCGGACGCAAGAAAATTTCCGGTGCCCACGAACATCAATCACTTGTCCTGCGCTGTGAAGGACTATGCCAAGAGCCGCGATTTTTATATGGATCTCTTCGATATGAAACTCGCGTGGGACAACGGCAAGATGTGCGCACTCGAATTCGGGAATCCCGCGGCGCCGAACGGGCTTTACATCCGCCCCCTCACCAAGCCAACGGACAAGCCGGATGTCGGCCACGTCGCCTACGGCATCCCCAATTTCATGAAATATAAAAACATCATCAAATCTGAGATGGAACGCTACCACCTCACCGAAATCCGGCCGGATGGCGAGGTGGGCTGGATTTGCAACGATCCCGCAGGGTACATGCTGAACATTATCGTCGAAAAGGATCCAGCGATGTATCCCGGCGCCGCGGCGTTCTGCGACGTGGCTGACTCGGATAAATGCAGGCAGGGTCACGCGGAAGGATTGAAAGATCTCAATGTCGGCCCGAAACCGGGCGGTGCCGCATTCAAACCGCTCTACTTCAGCCACGTCGTTCTTAATGTCCCGGAATCCCAGTTGACAACGGAATTTAACTTTTACCGGGACATGATGGGCATGAAAGTCATCTACCACAAGACGACCGGCGAACCCGAAACATTCCTCCGGTTCGGCCAGAATACTCTCTATCTTCGGAAAACCGCGAAGCCGGACGAGAAGGCGCACTGCAACCATTTCGCGTTCGTCATCGAAAATTACGACTCCGGAAAAGTAGAAGCGGAACTGAAGCGCCGCGGCCTCGATCCCAAGCCGGATTCGAAGCTGGCCTGGACCATTACGGATCCAGACGGTTTCCGGGTCGAAGTGGCCGCGCCGGGTTTGCCGGAGCACATCGCCAAGGACTGCAACGGAATCAACACGAGTTGTCCCGGAGGAATTCGCGGCTAACCGGGAAGCCGGTCTCTATATTGCTGGAGGGGAAGACATGAAACGATGCAGCATTTGGTCAGTTGCTGTGGCATTGCTATTTCTGAGCGCGCCGGGCCGCGCACAATCCAAATCGGGCGGCGTGGATCGTCTGTATATCCTGGATTGCGGATTGGGACACGCTCCCGACGTGTCGACGCGCTGGACGCCCGGTTTTAACGAAGGAAAGCCGCTCGACATTCCCGTGAATTGTTATCTGATCCATCATGCGCAGGGCTATTTTCTCTGGGACACCGGAATTTCCGACCGTGTTGCGGCTTTGCCGGACGGATGGTATCCGACCAACAACCCGGCAAAGGATATCCATTGGACGCGAGCCAAGACGCTCATGTCGCAGCTGAAAGAAATCGGAGTCGCGCCGTCGGATATTCGCTCCATCGGCATTTCCCACACGCATCCCGACCATATCGGGAACATTGAATTGTTTCCGCATACGAAGGTGCTCATCCAGAAAGCGGAGTATGAATTTTACTTTGGTCCCGCGAAGCCGGGCGCGGCAACATTGCCGGCGGAGGCCCTCACCGTTCCCCCCGGCGACACGACTCCTAAATTTTCAAAGGACCATCCGGTTCAGTTGGTGATTGAAGATCAGGATGTATTCGGCGACGGCAGCGTCGTCATCATATCCACTCCGGGCCACACGCCGGGCCATGAATCACTCCTGGTGCATCTCCCCAAAACGGGATGGGTCCTGTTGAGCGCAGACGCGGTGCACCTCCAGACGAATTGGGACAACTGGCGCATCCCCTATTTCGCCGCGATGCCGACGGAACAAAAGCTTGAGACGCTTTTGTCGATGGAGCGGATGTCGAAACTCATGTCCTTCTACCATGCCCAGCTCTGGATCAATCATGAGCAGGAGCAATCCAGGAGCCAGAAACACGCACCGGAGTATTACCAATAATATAAGCGTTCCAATCACGGAGTTCATTTATGCCCATTGAAAGACGCGCCTTGCTCGCCGGAATCGCCGCAGTCGGCGCCTCCTCGCTCATTCCTCCCGAAGCCGAAGCCGCGCAGAAGGCCGCGCCGCAGCCGAAGTACCACTACTCGAAGCCGGTAATTGACGCGCACATCCACTGGTATCCGCCGGAATTTGTGGACCTGATTGAAAAAGAGGGCGCGGCGAACGGCGTCCGGGATATCAAGCGGAACAAGGATGGCGAACTCGATTGCATCATTCCCGGCGATCACCCGTACCTCCCTCGGGCCGTGTTTCGCCACGAGATGACCGACGTGGACATCATCCTCAAGGACATGGATGAACGCCACTTGGATATGAGCACGCTCACGCAGACCAACCCGCACGTTCTCTGGGCGCCGCCGGCGTTCGGCGCGAAACTCGCCCGGGCGATCAACGACGCCAGCTCCGCGCTGTGCGTAAAGTATCCGAAGCGCTTCACCGCGGCGATCACCCTGCCCGCGCAGGACGTGAACCTTGCGCTCGAGGAGCTGGAGCGCGGCCGCAAATTGCCGGGCATGAAAGCCGTGAATTTTCCGGAAAATATTCTCGGCAAGAACATCGACGATAAATCGTTCTGGCCCGTCTATGAACGCGCCGAGGCGCTGGATCTCCCGATTTTCCTGCACAACCTCGATCCGATCTCCGAGCGGCTCATCGCCAAGGATTACTCGATGATGAACGTACTGGGGAACCCGTTCGAGGCCACCATCACGGCCACCACGCTCGTGCTCGGCGGCGTGATGGACGCTTTTCCCAAGCTGGATGTATTTCTCCCGCATTCCGGCGGCTTCTTCCCGTTCGTAACGCCCCGAATCGATTGGGCCATGGGCGCCGCGGCGTATGCTCCGAGCAAAAATCTGGGCTGGTTCAAGAATGTGAAGCTGCCGCGCGCCAGCGATTACCGCCGGCGCTTCCATTATGACTTGATTCTGCATGACCCGAAGATCTCAAGGATGCTCATTGACCTTGTGGGCGCGGATCGCGTCGTGTGTGGGACTGATTTCCCGCAGCTCATGGCCCTCATGAAACCCGTGGAGTACGTCGAGGCGATTCCCAACATCACGGCCAGGGAGCGCGAGCTGATTCTCTGCGAAAACCCGGCGCGGCTGCTCAGGCTATAGAATCGCAAGTAGGCCGGCGCCTAAAGACGCGTGAGCGCCGAATAATCGAAATCCTGTACCAATTGTTTGGAACTTATCGGGACGTGGCTACCATCCGTCAGTTGTCGCGCCGTGAAACCTGAATGGGTGTACATTGCCGGGAAGCCGGTCCTAAAGAAGAGTAAATTCGGACTACATGCAGAACCGGGAGCCAGTTCGGCATTCTGGCCACTTCCAAGAGGAGGAAATCATTATGGAGCACATAGTCACAAAGCTGGTTAGCGAGTTCGAGCAGGGAAAGCTCAGCCGTCGGCAGCTCATCAAGAACCTGACACTAGGAGTGACTGCAGGCTCCGCGCTTGCGGCCGCGCCGGCAGCTGCAGCCGAGGACATGGTGCTTCCGGCCAGCTTCATCAACCACGTGTCCTATCAGGTGAAGGATTACGCCAAGACTCGCGATTTCTACGCTGGCCTCTTCGGCATGAAAGTTGTCGAAGATGACGGCAAGATGCAATGCCGCTTGTTGTTTGGCGATAACATCCTCGCGGTTCGCAACGCCTCCACACGCCCAGGCGCGCAAATCGGAGTCGATCACATCGCCTACACAATCGCCGACTGGGATGCGGAAAAGGACGCCTACTTGGCCGAGGTCAAGCGCCGCGGCCTGAAGCTCACCGGGAAATCCGACGTCCTCGACCCTGACGGCTTTCGAGTGCAGTTCGGCGGGTACAAACAGTGATGTATGGGCGTTGGCGCGCATTGCCGGGCATAGGGCTGCGAACAAGTGAATTCGTATCCTGATCGACGACTCGGGACCACATACCAAAGCACTCGGCCGCCAAATAGATGGGGAGCAATACACTCGACCACCTGTAGGACGGATCATGAGTCCAAGTCCGGGCCTGCGGTTGTCATGGTACTCGGCGCGCCCATCTTTCGGGATCGCAAGCTTCTCAATGGTGTGTTTTGTTAGATTGAATCTACGCATCGACGGCCCCGTGCTGAAACATTGTTGGTACAATCGTTGGTATTTTCAGGGTTAAAAAAGAGTTATTTCTGTTAATCTAAATTAAGGTCCAACTAGCAGAAGCCTACCGTAAGTAGTTGTTTTTGTATGGATTTATAAACAATTGTCAATTTTGATGAATCTTCTGGGAACATCTTTTGCAAGCAGGGGATCGCAGGTTCGAACCCTGTCACGTCCACCATATTTCTCCACATCTTAAATATAAGTGAGTCCCTTGCCCGAACCAGGCCGCTGGGATTGCCTTGGAATGGATTCGCGGCCGATCCGGCATTTACTCCCGATCCATATTTTGGCGGAAGAAATCACCTTTGGTTGGCGCGCTGGCCGGGCGCTGAAACAACGCTGCTGTCGAGATCGCCGCCCGCCAAAAGCACGGCACGGCTTACAATTTTTACAAATAGTAATCATATAATTGGGCACTGCCCCCCACAGTACCATTTCCCTTTCCCGCGCAGGTATGGTGCCATAGCAGCATGAGCCCTTCCGGCATTACAGGCTCCTTGCGGGCCCCTCACGAAGTGTCTGTGTGGGCGCGTATCCGCTCTGCCGAGAGGCGGCAGTGGTGGCTGTGGGCCTCAGCCATCGCCGTCACTCTGCTGCTGACGGTCGGAATGGCTTCTTTCTCGTACTTATTTGTGCAGTCGGATCCTCAATTTTCCTTCACTTTTCGCGATTCCGTGCGGGGATTATTCGCCCTGGTATTTCTTTTTGACTTTTATACGATTTACCAGCAGCTTCAAATCCATCGCATACGCCGGCAATTGACCGAACAGGAAGAAATCTTCCGCCTGATTACGGAAAATGCCGACGATCTGATCACCGTGATCGACCGGGACGGGCGCCGCCTTTACAGCAGCCCGGGATATGGAAAAATCTTCGGGTATTCCGGCGCCGAGTTGCAGGGCACTCCAATCAACGATCAAGTTCACC
>Ga0316628_100000119_pt1 | contig 46407 bp, 49 predicted proteins | sample OWC_Aug_M2_C1_D5_FD_207648 | JGI IMG/M metagenome (GOLD analysis project Ga0316628, IMG submission 207648) | Wetland soil microbial communities from Old Woman Creek delta, Ohio, United States - OWC_Aug_M2_C1_D5_C | ecosystem: Environmental > Terrestrial > Soil > Wetlands | place: USA: Ohio...
TGTCGGCCGCGGTGTGCGCGTTCGACTCGGTCGACGGCTGCACCAAGACGGTGATCCAGACTATCCAGGCGGGCATCCCGGTGGCGCGCTGCGACATCGTGTGCGACAAGACGATCGGCGCGATCAATGCCTACAAGAAGACCAGCTACCGCGTGGCGCCGACCGTGTTCTTCGAGTTCCACGGCACCAAGGCAAGCGTCGTCGAGCAGGCCGAGGCGGTGCAGGCGATCGCCAAGGAAAACGGCGGCATGGACTTCCAGTGGGCGACCAGGCCCGAGGATCGCAACCAGCTGTGGGACGCGCGCCACAACGCCTACTTCGCCTGCCTGCAGCTGCGGCCCGGGTCGCGCGCGGTGTCCACCGACGTGTGCGTGCCCATCTCGCGCCTCGCGCAATGCGTGCGCGAGACCATGGAAGACGTTAAGGACTACATCGCGCCGGTGCCCCTGCTCGGGCACATCGGCGACGGCAACTTCCACCTCATGTTCCTGGTCGACCCGGCGAAGCCCGAGGAGACCGCCCTGGCGAAGGAGTTCAACCGACGGCTGATCGAGCGCGCGCTGGCCATGGAGGGCACCTGCACGGGCGAGCACGGCATCGGCCTGGGCAAGCAGGAGTCGCTGCGCGCCGAGCTCGGCGAAGACGCGATCGCGGTGATGCGCGACATCAAGCACGTGTTCGACCCGGACAACCTGCTCAATCCCGGCAAAGTGGTGCCGACGCCATGAGCGCCGAGAAGCGGCTCAAGGAGCTCGGCATCCAGCTGCCCGAGATGACCCCGCCGGTCGCGAACTACGTGAACGCGGTGCGCACCGGCAAGCTGCTGTTTCTCGCCGGCAAGGGCCCCTCGGCGGTGGACGGGATGCGGCCGATGGGCAAGCTGGGGCGCGAGTTCGGCGTCGAGCATGGCTACAAGTTCGCCCGCTCCACCGGCCTCGCGCTGCTCGCGGTGATCAAGTCGGAGCTCGGCAGCCTGGACCGCGTCGCGCGCGTGGTGAAGCTGCTCGGCATGGTCAACGCGATGCCCGAGTTCTCCGATCACCCCAAGGTGATCAACGGCTGCTCGGACCTGTTCGTCGAGGTGTTCGGCGAGCGCGGGCGCCACGCGCGCTCCGCGGTCGGCATGGGATCACTGCCGAACGGCATCCCGGTGGAGATCGAGGCGATCGTCGAAGTGTCGGCCAGGCGCGCGGCGCGCAGCAAGGCGGCGCCGCGCAAGCGCCGGCGCTAGATCTTGAGCGCCGTTGCCCGGTAGTACTTCAGCTCCGCGAGCGACTCGAGGATGTCGGCGAGCGCCTCGTGCTTGCTTTCCTTGGCGAAGCCTTTCGCGAGCTCCGGCTTCCAGCGCCGCACCAGTTCCTTGAGCGTCGAGACATCCAGGTTGCGGTAGTGGAAGTGCGCCTCGAGCCGCGGCATCCAGCGCGCCAGGAAGCGCCGATCCTGGCAGATCGAGTTGCCGCACATCGGCGAGGCGTTCGCCGGCACGTGCAGCGCGAGGAAATCGAGCGCGCGCTGCTCGGCCTCGGCTTCGCGCACGGTCGAGGCCAGCACCCGCTCGACCAGCCCGGAGCGGCCATGCACGCCCTTGTTCCATCCATCCATCGCGTCGAGCACCTCCGCGGGCTGGTGCACGGCGAGCACCGGCCCCTCGGCGACGATGTTCAGGGCGGAATCGGTGACCAGCAGCGCGATTTCGATGATCCGGTTGATGTCCGGCTGCAGACCGGTCATTTCCATGTCGATCCAGATCAGGTTGTTCTGGTCTTGCGCCACGCGGCTGCGCCTTTATGCGTATGAAAACTCGCGGTATTCTCTCATAGCGTGACCACTGTCTTCACTTGGGTATTCCTCGCCGCCCTGCTGGCGGCAACCGCCGTGCGCGTCTGGCTCGCGCGGCGGCAGATCCGTCACGTGCGCGCGCATCGCGACGCCGTGCCGCAGACCTTCGCGGCCGCGATCCCGCTTCCCGCACATCAGAAAGCCGCCGACTACAGCGTCGCCAAGACGCGCCTCGGCGTGGTGGAGGTGATGATCGCCGCGGGCGCGCTGCTGCTGCTCACGCTCGGCGGCCTGCTCGACTGGCTGTCCGGCCAGTGGTCGCGGGCGTTCCCGCCGGGCAGCCTCGCGCACGGCACCGCGCTGATCGTCACGGTGGTCGTGCTGCTCGGGGCGCTCGAGCTGCCGGTGACGGTGTACCGCACCTTCGTGGTGGAGGCGCGCTTCGGCTTCAATCGCATGACCCCGGCGCTGTTCCTCGCCGACCTGGCGAAGCAGGCGCTGCTCGGCGCGCTGCTCGGGATACCGCTGCTGCTGCTGGTGCTCTGGCTGATGGCCCGGATGGGCGCGCTCTGGTGGCTGTACGTATGGCTCGCCTGGATGGGGTTCAACCTGCTGGTCCTGCTGATCTACCCGACGTTCATCGCGCCGCTGTTCAACAAGTTCTCGCCGCTGCGCGACCCCGGGCTGGAAGGGCGCATCAAGGCGCTGCTCGGCCGCTGCGGCTTTCGCGCGAGCGGGCTGTACGTGATGGACGGCTCGAAGCGCTCGAGCCACGGCAACGCCTACTTCACCGGCTTCGGCGCGGCGAAGCGCATCGTGCTGTTCGACACGCTGCTCGCCAGGCTCGCGCCGCCTGAGGTCGAGGCGGTGCTGGCGCACGAGCTGGGTCACTACAGGCGCCACCACGTCTGGAAGCGCGTGCTGCTGCTGTTCGTCGTGTCGTTCGTGCTGCTCTGGGTGCTGGGCCGGCTGATCGACCAGGACTGGTTCTACGCGGGGCTGAAGGTGTCGTCGCGCGACACCGCGACCGGGCTGCTGCTGTTCGTCCTGGTAATGCCGGTTTTCACGTTCTTCCTGCACCCGGTCACGAGCCTGTACTCGCGCAAGCACGAGTTCGAGGCCGATGCCTACGCTGCGGCGCATGCCAGCGCCGCCGAGCTCGTGAGGGCGCTGGTCAAGCTGTACCAGGACAACGCCGCGACGCTCACGCCGGACCCGCTGTATTCCGCGTTCTACGACTCGCATCCACCCGCCGCGACGCGCATTGCGCGGCTGCAATCCTAGGAGGTCGGCATGGAACCGCTCGCCAGCAAGAAGTGCGCGCCCTGCGAAGGCGGCGTCGCGCCCTACACCCCCGAGCAGGCGCGCGATCTGCTCAAGCAGCTGAAGGGCTGGATCATCGAGGACGGCAAGCTCGTCAAGCTCTACCCGTTCGCGAACTACTACCAGACCATGGCGTTCGTCAACGCGCTGGCGTGGATCTCGCACCGCGAGGACCATCATCCCGACCTGCAGGTGGGATACAACAAGTGCCGCGTCGAGTATTCCACGCACGCGATCGGCGGCCTGAGCCAAAACGACTTCATCTGCGCGGCCAAGTGCGACGCCCTGTTCGGAATCTAGGGTGAGCGCGGCGCCGGCTTCCGGCACCGTGGTCGCCGCGTTCGGCCGCGAGACGCTGGTGCGCGCCGACGACGGCGAGCTGCTGCAGGCAACCGCAAGGAACCGCCGCACGCAGCCGGTATGCGGCGACCGCGCGCTGCTCAGCGGGGTGGGCGGCGGCCGCGCCGTGATCGAGGCGCTGGATCCGCGCCGCAGCGTGTTTTCCCGCTCGAGCCAGCACCGCACCAAGGTGCTCGCCGCCAACATCACGCAAGTCGTGATCCTCGTGGCGTGCGAGCCGTCGTTCTCGGACGAGCTGATGTGCCGCTTCCTGGTCGCCGCCGAGAACGCAGGCCTGCCGGCGCTGCTGGTGCTCAACAAGGTCGACCTGGCGGACCTCAGGGACCGTGCGCTCGAGGCGCTCGAGCCGTTCCGCGGACTCGGCTACCCGCTCATCGAGCTGGCGGGAATGCGCGACGCGCAGCCGCTGCTCGCCTACCTGCATCGGCACCGCAGCCTGCTGGCCGGACAATCCGGCATGGGCAAGTCGTCGCTGATCAAGACGCTGCTTCCCGAGGCCGAGGTGCGCATCGGCGAGATCTCGCGCTTCCTCGACAGCGGCCGTCAGTCGACCACCGCCGCGCGCCTGTACGTGGTCGACGAGACGACCGAAATCGTCGATACGCCGGGCGTGTCGGACTTCGGACTGGCGGGACTCGAGGTGCAGGACATCGCGGCGGGATTCCGCGAGTTCGCCGCGCATGCCGGGCGCTGCCGCTTCCAGGACTGCCGCCACCTCGTCGAGCCGGGCTGCGCGGTGCAGCAGGCGGCCGATTCCGGGGCGATCCACGCGCGGCGGCTGCAGCTCTATCGGCGCATCGTGGAGCAGGAGCACGCGCAGCGCACCGAGCGATGAAACGCGTCTACAGCTCGCACAACCTCGCCGCCGTGCACCACGCGCGCAACGTGCTCGAGGTCGAGGGCATACGGGCGCTGGTGCGCAACGAGCTGCTCGGCTCGGCGATGGGCCAGCTGCCGCCGATCGAATGCCAGATCGAGCTGTGGGTGCTGGAGGACGCCGATGCCGAGCGCGCCGATCGGGTCCTTCGCCACGGCACACTGCGGCCCGGGGAGAAGGCGAGCCCCTGGCGCTGCGGCGCCTGCGGCGAGCCGGCCGAGGCGCAGTTCACGCAGTGTTGGCGTTGCGGCGCGTACCGCAGCGCCTAGCCGAGCAGGCGCGCGAGGGAAACCAGCAGCAGCACGAACACCCACATCACCAGCGCGCGCCAGAGCAGTCCGACGGTGCTGTCGAGAAGCGGGATGTCGGCGGTTTCCCCCACACCGAGCTCGGGCCGCGGATGGACGCCGCCGGGCTCCTGCACCGCCATGCCGAGGCGCACGCCCAGCGCGCCCGCGGCCGCCGCGAGCAGGACGCCCGCGTTTTCGTCCATCCAGCTGCGCGCCTGCGTGCGCCAGCAGTACACCGCGTCCTCGAAGTCGCCGACCACCGCGAATGCCACGGCACTCAGCCGCACGGCAGGCCATTCGAGCACGTAGAACGCGCGCTCGGCGAAGCCGCCGAAGGCCCCCAGCGCGCCCCAGCGTCGGCGCAGGAACGCCGCCAGCCGGTACAGGACGGCCCCGCTGGGTCCGGGGAGCAGGACGTACCACAACAGCACGCCGAACACGTGACGGTGCGCGGCGAGGACGGCCTCCTCGACGGTCAGCCGGATCACCTCTTCGCGGCTGCGCGCGAGCGGCGGCTCGCCGCGCCAGCCCGCGATCAGCTCCTGGGCGCGCTCCAGCTCGCCGCCCTTGATCGCCTCCTGCAGCGTGGTGAAGGTATGGCTGAACTGCCGGAATCCGAGCGTGAGGTACAGCGCCGCGATATTGAAAAGCAGCGCGAGCAGCGGGCTGACCCAGTAGAGCAGCGCGTGCAGCGCGATTGCGGCCGCCACCGCCGGCAACACCGCGGCCAGCCAGGCGATGCCGCCGTTGCGCCCCGCGCCCGCGTTGAACGAGCGCTCGATCCAGCTCGCCATGGCGGACAGCCAGGCAAAGTAGACCTTGCGGTCGCCGAGCGGGCGCCATTGCTCGAGGATCAGCGCCGCGATGATCGCAAGTACGCTCATCAGATTGGCCGTCGCGGAGAGGCGCCACGATAGCACGGAAGAATCGGGGCTGTCCGCGACCCCTGTGCTAGACTTATTTCGCAAGGCTCATGAGGGGGATAGCCTTGGATTCAGGAGCTGTTTTCGCCAAGACCGACAAGGGTCGCGAAGAGATCTCGCAGCGCAGTCATGGGCTGCCGCCGCGCCTTCGCACGCTTCTGGTCATGATCGACGGGCAAACCACGGCCGCCGAGCACAGCGAGAAATGCAAGGGGCTCGGCGACGTCGGCGGCATGCTCGTCGTGCTTTCCACGCAAGGGTTCATCGCCGACATCCGCGAGCGGTCCGACTAGACGATGTCTTTGCGCGCCAAATGGCGGTGCAGGTTCACGAGCATTCCCGCGGTCGCGCCCCAGATGTAGTAGTCGCGGTAGGGGATTACGAAGAACGAGCGCGTCTCGCCCTGGAAGAGCCGCGAGTGTCGCTGGTGGTTCCGGGGATCGAGCAGGAACGCGAGCGGCACCTCGAATACCTCCTCGACTTCGTGCGCGTCGGGACGCAGCTCGAAAGGCGGCGCGAGCACGCCGACCACGGGCGTGATGCGATAGCCGGTGCGCGTGCGGTACTCGGACAGGCGTCCGATGAGCTCCACCCTCTCCGGCTCGAGCCCGATCTCCTCGTGCGTCTCGCGCAGCGCGGTCGCCTCGGGACTCGCGTCGTGGGGTTCGGCGCGGCCGCCCGGAAAGCTGATCTGTCCGGAGTGGCTGCGCAAGCGCTCGGTGCGCCGCGTGAAGAGCATGGTCAATTCGCCGGCGCGCGCGACGATGGGCATCAGCACCGAAGCGGCCGTCAGCTCCTGGCGCTCGCTTTCGGTGCCCTGGTCGCCCGCTACCGCGGCTTGCGGCCCCGCGGCGCCGAGACGCCGCCGCAGCTCGCGCAGGTCGAGTTCCTCCACCCGGTCGTGGATCAGCCTGACGCGCATCGGGAATAAGCGCCGCGCTTCGGTTGTTTACGCGATGCCGGACGGGCGTTCCGGCCGCAGCGTGCTGCCTTCAACAACCGACAGAGGAGGAGAGATGATCCGTTATGCATTGATGATCGCCCTGGCGCTGGCCAGCTCCGGGGCTTACGCGTTCCATTGCCCCATGGACATGAAGAAGATCGATGCCGCGCTTGCCAAGCACCCGCAACTCTCTGCCGCGCAGATGGCGGAGGTAAAGAAGGATCGCGCCGAAGGCGAGGCGCTGCATAAAGCCGGCAAGCATCAGGAGTCGGTCGACACACTCGCCAAGGCCATGAAAATACTCGGCATCTAGCCGCCTTGCGGGAGCCGGAAAACGCCGCGCTTCGCGCGGCGTTTTTTTTGCGGCAGCCTAGGGAACAAGGATGATCTGACCGGTGGTCTTGCGGGCCTCGAGATCGCGGTGCGCCTGCGCCGCGTCGGCGAGCTTGTAGCGCGCGGTGATCTCGACCTTCACCTTGCCGGACTTGATCACGTCGAACAGCGCCTTGGAGGTAGCCTCGAGGTCGGCGCGCGCCGCAATGTACGTGACGAGCGTCGGCCGGGTGACGTACAGCGAGCCTTTCTGGGCGAGGATGCCCAGGTTGAACGGCGGCACCGGCCCAGAGGCATTGCCGAACAGCACCATCATGCCGAACGGCCGCAGGCAGTCGAGCGACCCCTCGAACGTGCTCTTGCCCACCGAGTCGTACACCACCGGAACGCCCTTGCCGCCCGTGATCTCCTTGACCCGCTCGACGAAGTTCTCGCGCGTATAGACGATCGTGTGATCGCAGCCGTGCGCCTTGGCGATCGCCGCCTTGTCGTCCGATCCGACCGTTCCGATCACCGTCGCACCGAGCGCCTTCAGCCACTGGCAGGCGATCAATCCGACCCCTCCCGCCGCCGCGTGGAACAGCACCGTGTCGCCGCGCTTGACCGCATAGGTGCGGTGAATGAGATAGTGGGCGGTCATGCCCTTCAGCATGATCGAGGCGGCCTGCTCGTCGCTGATGCCCTCGGGGGTCTTCACCAGGCGGTCCGCGGGATAAAGACGAACATCGCAGTACGAGCCCGACGGGGCGCCCGTATAGGCCACGCGGTCGCCCGCCTTGACCAGCGTCACGCCCGCACCCACCGCCTCGACCACGCCCGCGCCCTCGTTGCCCGCGCCCGAGGGTAGCTGGATGGGATACAGGCCGGAGCGCTGGTAGGTATCCAGGAAATTGACGCCGATCGCGGTCTGGCGCACCCGCGCCTGCCCCGGCCCCGGGTCGCCGACCGCGACTTCGTCGAGCTGCAGGACTTCCGGTCCGCCGGTCTTGTGAAAGCGTATTGCCTTTGCCATGACTTCTGTCTCCTCAGTGAAAAACGGTCAGCACGCCGGTATAACCATAGAGCCGGTCGTGCGAAATCTCGCCGCTGCAGAAGAATCCTACCAGCGGCACGTCGCCGAGCTCCTCGCGCACCATCTCCAGCTCGGCTCCGCGCCGCCCGAACAGGTGCTCGCCGCGCCCCACGCAAGAGAAATACAGCGCGCCGCGCGGCCCGCCCGGCAATTCGTCCCTCAGCTCGCCGAGTATGCGCCGCAGATCCTGCGACGCGCTCGCGCCGTCGCGCTTGCAGAACAGGATCTCGGCGCCCGGCGCGACGCTTTCCCCGATGGCGATGAGCTTGTTGCGCGCATCGATCCCGATCACGTTGCGCGCCATGTAATCCCTCCTGTCCGAGCCCGGCACGGACAGCCCGACCAGCACGAATGCGGCTGCGCGCCGCAGATCGCGCGACAGCAGCTCGCCTGCCGCTTCGCGGAACACGTCGAGCGCCGGGCGCCCGTCGAGCGAGACGATCACGTTGTCATCGCAGGACGTCACGCGGTAGCAGCCGCTCGCCGACGAGGCGCCGCGCGGCTCGATCGGCGTGCAGCCCTGCGTCAGGCGCGTCGAGACTCCGACGTCCGAGGCCAGCACCACCCCCGACAGGCCGCCTGTGACGACATCGTTCGCGACCTGTACGGTCTGCGCGCGCGAGCTCGATAGGCCGCCCACCAGGAATCCGCTCTCGACCTTGGAGGACATGTCGGCCACCAGCCCCGCCACGTCCGGCGTTTGCGGGTCGGCGTGGACCACGGCGAAATAAGCGGCGTGCGCGCCTGCGGGCGTGCTCTCGCCCCGCTGCGGCGGCCGCGTTCTGCCCGAGAACACGCGGTAGCTCGTCGGATCCAGGTCGGCGACCATCACCGCAAGCGCCGGCTCGTCGAGATACTCGACGCCCGTGGCGACGACGCCTACGCCGACCGTGCCGACCCAGTCGGCCACGCCCGTGCCCTCCCGCAGGCGCTCGACGATGCGCCCGGCTTCCGGGGCGAACGAGTCGGTGAAATAGGCGAATCCGAGTCCGCCGCCCGTCCGTCCGAGCCGTGCGGCGCAGTCCGCCACGCAGCGCTCCCAGCTTGCGTGCGCGGCATGCGCGTAGCGAAACCCGCTCATGGCTCCTGGTCCTTCGGCTTCGGGCTCGGCCCTTGCGCCGGCGCCGGCGCGGGCGGCGCAGCGCTTTGTGCCATCGCCTGCTGCATCATCGCCCAGGGCCAGAGCATGCTGCTCGCCGCGCTGTTCGCGGCGTCCGCGGCCATTTCGCTGAACGACGCTCCCGCCGCGCCTGCGCCAGCGGCCTGAGCGGCGGCGTCGCCGCCCGCGCGCATCGCGTTGAGCGCGGCCTTCTGCAGCTCGAGCCCCTGGATCGAGAAGCGCACCATGTTCAGGTTCATCGACAGCCACGCCTCGACCGAGCGCAGGTCGGCGACGCGCTTCTCGACCTCCTGTGGATCCAGCGTAGGCATCGCCATCCCCGGCGCGGGCAAGCCTAGCGGTCCCCACAGCCGGCGGAACATTTCAAACGGGTCCTGCGACGGATTGCGGTCGGCCATAAAACCCCCTATACGCCTGCGAAGAAGTCGCGCACCTCGGCCTCGCGCGCCATCGTGTCCTGGTAGCCGAGGTCGATCAGCGCACGGCAAAACGCCTCCTCGAACAGCAGGTAGCTCGCCAGGTTGGAGCCCGCGCGGCTGAGGGCGCCCGTGGGCCGCAACAGATAGCGCACGGTGCGCGGCAGCTCGTGCAGGAAGCGGGCCGCGATTCGCTCGATCGGCTGCGACGGGGTGACGAACAGCACCTTGATCGGGCGCAACTCCACGCTCGATCCGGCGAGCCGCTCCGCGGGGATCGCGCTGAGGGTCCGGTTGATGCGCTCGAGCCGCTCGATATCGACCATCAGGCTGTCGAGAAAAATGCTGTTCAAGGCGTGCCCCGCGATCTGCGCGAGCGACGGATAGATGTTCGAGCGCGCGCGCGCCTGATCCGCGGTCTGCCGGCCAGTGCCGACGATCAGCACGCGATCCGCGCCGAGGTGCAGCGCGGGGCTGACGGGAGCGATCTGGCGCATCGAGCCATCGCCGAAATATTCCCGGTGCACCTTGACCGCCGGAAAGATGAACGGCAGGGACGCCGACGCCAGCAGGTACTCGAGCTTGAGGGTCACCGCGGCGCCGATGCGCTGGTTGCGCTCCCAGCCTTCAAGGCCCGACCCGCCCTGGAAGAACGATACGCTCTGGCCCGAGGTGTAGCCCGAGGCGGTGACGCACACGGCATACAGCGCCCCGGCGTCGATGTGCGTCTGGATGCGCTCCAGGGGAAGGCTGGACTCCAGCATTTCCTTGAGCGGCACGTTGTCGAGCAGCGACACCGGGTTGTGGCGCGAGACCAGCATCATCGACGACATCCAGCGCGCACCGCTCTTCATGATGCTCCAGGAGTCTGTGCGGTAGATTTTCTCGCAGCGCATGTGCTCCCAGACCTCCAGCAGCCGCGCTACCGCCTGCGTGAAGTCGTCCGCGTACGCGGCCAGCGTGGCCACGTTGATCGCGCCTGCCGAGGTTCCGCAGAGGATCGGAAACGGGTTTCGCGTCGGGTTGCCCAGCACGTCGCGCACCGCCTTGACCACGCCGACCTGATACGCGGCACGCGCGCCGCCGCCGGTCAGCACCAGCCCCGCGCGCGGGCGGCCCGGCCGGGGGACCGGCGCCACGCTGCTCACTGCGGCTTCGCTCGTCATACCCGCTTCGCGCTAGAACAGGCTCTGGTCCTGGCCGCGCGGCGCGTTCACGTCCACCACTGTGAGGGCGGTCATGTTGACGATCCGGCGCACCGATGCCGATGGAGTCAGGATGTGCACGGTTCGCGCGGCCCCGAGAAGGATGGGCCCTATCGTGACGCCGTCGCCGGCGGCCGTCTTGAGCAGGTTGAACGCGATATTCGCCGCGTCGAGCGTCGGCATGATGAGCAGGTTGGCCTCGCCGCGCAGGCGCGAGTTGGGGAATACCTTGAGGCGGATCTCCTCGGACAGCGCGGCGTCGCCGTGCATCTCGCCTTCGGCCTCGAGCTCCGGCGCGCGCTCGCGCACCAAGGCGAGCGCGCGCCGCATCTTCTCGGCCGTGGGCAGCGCCACGGAGCCGAAGTTCGACGCCGAGAGCAGCGCGACTTTCGGCACCATGCCGAAGCGCCTGACCTCCTCGGCTGCGAGGATCGTCATTTCCGCAATGTGCTCGGCGTCCGGATCGGGCGTCACGTAGGTATCGCAGATGAACACCATGCGTTTCGGCAGCATCAGCGCATTCATCGCGGCGTAATGGCTGACGCCGCGGCGCAGGCCGATCACCTGGTCGATGTAGTGCAGGTGCAGCGCATGCGCGCCGAATGTCCCGCACAGCAAGGCGTCGGCCTCGCCTTTGTACATGAGCATCGCGCCGATGAGGGTGTTGCGGCGCCGCATCTCGATCTTTGCATACTCGGGTGACACCCCCTTGCGCTCGGTAAGCTTGTGGTAGGTGCTCCAGTAGTCGCGATAGCGAGGATCGTCGTCGGGATTGACGAGATCGAACTCGACGCCCGGCCGCATGCGCAGGCCGAGCTGATCCAGGCGCCGCCCGATCACGGCGGGTCTGCCGACGAGCACCGGCTTGGCGAGGCCCTCGTCGATCACCACCTGCACCGCACGCAGCACGCGCTCGTCCTCGCCTTCGGCGTACACCACGCGCCGGGGCGCGGATTTCGCCGCCGAGAACAGCGGCTTCATGATCAGCCCCGAGTGGTAGACAAACTGCGTCAGCGACTCGCGATAAGCGTCGAGGTCGGCGATAGGACGCGCCGCGACGCCCGAATCCATCGCGGCCTGCGCTACCGCCGGCGCGATGCGCGCGATGAGCCGAGGATCGAACGGCCTGGGGATCAGGTATTCCGGCCCGAAGCTGATCGACTCTATGCCGTAGGCCTGGGCGACCTGTTCCGATGTCTCTGCCTGCGCGAGCTCGGCGATCGCGCGCACGGCCGCGAGCTCCATTTCGGTGTTGATGGTCCGCGCGCCGACGTCGAGCGCCCCGCGAAAGATGAACGGGAAGCACAGCACGTTGTTGACCTGGTTCGGGTAGTCGGAGCGGCCGGTTGCAATCACCGCGTCGGGTCGGGCTTGCTTCGCGAGCTCGGGGCGGATTTCGGGCTCCGGATTGGCGAGCGCGAGGATCAGCGGGCGTTGCGCCATCTTCTTTACCATCGCAGGCTTGAGCACGCCGCCGGCCGAAAGCCCGAGGAAGACGTCGGCACCCTCGATCACCTCGTCGAGCGTCCGCGCAGGCGTGTCCTTCGCGTAACGCTCCTTGTCCGGGTCCATTTCCTCCTTCCGGCCCCTGTACACCACGCCCTTGATGTCGGTCACCATGATGTTTTCGATCGGCATGCCGGACTTCACCAACAGATCGAGGCAGGCGAGCGCCGCGGCGCCGGCACCGGAGGTGACGAGCCTCACCTCGTCGAGCCGCTTGCCGACGACCGCGAGCCCGTTGAGCACTGCGGCGCCGACGATGATCGCGGTGCCGTGCTGGTCGTCGTGGAAGACCGGGATCTTGAGCCGCTCGCGGAGCTTCCTTTCGATGCGGAAGCATTCGGGCGCCTTGATGTCCTCGAGGTTGATGCCTCCGAAGGTCGGCTCGAGCGCGGCAATGATCTCCACCAGCTTGTCGGGGTCACGCTCGTCCAGCTCGATGTCGAAGCAGTCGATGCCCGCGAACTTCTTGAACAGCACCGCCTTGCCTTCCATCACGGGTTTTGCGGCAAGCGGCCCGATGGCGCCGAGGCCGAGAACTGCGGTGCCGTTGGTGACGACACCGATGAGGTTGGCGCGCGAGGTGAGGTTCATCGCCTGCGCCGGGTCCCGCACGATTTCCTCGCAGGCCGCTGCGACGCCGGGGGAATACGCGAGCGCGAGATCTCGCTGGTTGATCAGTTGCTTGGTCGGAAGTATCGAGATCTTGCCGGGGCGCGGAAACTGGTGATATTCAAGCGCACCCTTCTTCAGTTGCTCGTCCACGATTACTCCTCGCACCCCGCACGCGCGGCTCCACAAGGGTGCGAAAACCGGAGCGCACGGGGAAAAAATTATAGCGCACCCCTCTCTGCGGGCGCACCCACGGGCCACGCCGCGATGCTGCGACGATCACATTGTCCGTATAATCGTCAGCAGCAGTCCTCCCCGCCCGACTCATGCGCACGCGCAGCGCCAAGGCGCCTTCCCGATTGCTGACGGCGCATCGCGCCGCGGACATCCAGCCCTTCGAGGTGATGGAAGTGCTGTCGCGCGCCCACGCCCTCGAAGCACAGGGACGACGGGTAATTCACATGGAAATCGGCGAGCCCGACTTCACGGCGCCGGACCCGGTCGTCGAGGCCGGCGTGCTGGCCTTGCGCGACGGCCGCACCGCGTACACCCCGGCATTGGGGCTTCCTGAGCTGCGCGAAGCGATTGCGCAACACTATGCGCGGCGTTATGGCATCGAACTGCCCGCGTCGCGCGTCGCCGTTACCGCGGGGGCCTCGGGTGCATTGCTTCTGCTCCTGGCGCTTTATGTGGACCCCGGCGAAGAGATCCTGGTTCCTGATCCGGGATATCCGGGGTACCGGCAATTCGTGCGGGCCTTCGAAGGTGCGCCGCGGGTGATAAAGGTTGGCCCGGAATCGGGCTTTCAGCCCACGCTCGAAGGCGTGCGGCGCGCCTGGGGCGGGAAGACCCTCGGCTTGCTTCTCGGCTCCCCCGCCAATCCGAGTGGCACGCTTCTGCCCAAGGGCGAGCTCGAGCGCATCGCCTCGTTCGTGGCGCAGCGCGATCGCCTGCTGATCGTGGACGAGATCTACCAGGGGTTGGTGTACGGCCAGCCACCGTCCACCGCCCTCGGGCTCCCCGGCAACATTGCGCTGGTAAACAGCTTCTCGAAGTACTTCTGCATGACCGGCTGGCGCCTGGGGTGGGCAGTGCTTCCGGAGGCGAGCGTGCGCGCCTTCGAGAAGCTTGCGCAGCACCTATTCATTTGCGCTCCGGCAGCCGCGCAATACGCGGCCCTGGCAGCATTTCGCCCGGAGACGCTGGAAATTCTCGAGGAGCGGCGTCGCGAATTCGAGCGCCGACGGGATTTCATCGTGCCGGCGCTCGAGCGGGCCGGACTGGCGGTACCCGTGCCGCCAAACGGCGCGTTCTACGTCTATGCGGACTGCTCGGCCTTCGGGCTGGACTCGAAGCGTTTCGCCCTGGAGCTCCTGGAGAGCGAAGGGGTCGCTGCCACGCCCGGGGTGGATTTCGGCTCGAACGACACCCGCCGCTACGTGAGATTCGCCTACACCCGGGGCATCGCCGATCTCGAGGAGGCCGCCGGGCGCATCTTGCGCTTCTGCTCAGGGCTGGCCTGAGGGTGCCTTATCCCTGGCTTCTGACGCGCACCTGAATCTGTTTCAGCCGCGAACGCTCGGCGAGCACCTTGGTCGCGTATTGCGAGGTTGGCTCGTCCATCGCGCCGGCGTACATCTGTAGCGCCGTCTCGGTTTCGCCGAAGCGTTTCAAATACTCGCGCAGGATCTGCGTGCCGACCTCGATGTTCACCTCGGGGTCGAGCAACGCGTCCTCGCCGCCATGCTCACTCAACTTGTCGAGATGGAACTTCGGCAGCACCTGCATCAAACCCATGGCGCCGACGTTGCTCTCGGCGACCGGGTTATAGCGCGACTCGACCGCCATGACGGCGAGGATCAGCAGCGGGTCGACAGCAAATCGCCGACCGGCGCGGTAGGCGGTGGACACGAATCCTGCGACGGCCTGGTCCGCGACCCGGTAGCGCTTGGCAATGGAATCGGCGATGGCGCTTTGCTCGTGCTCGACGGCCCTGGCGTTAGACTGTGCTTGAATCGGGCTGCCCGGAAGCTTCGCACCGTCGGACGCGTCGTCGCCCGAGCGCACCATCGCTCCCGCGTGCTGCACCAGGAATTCGCGTGGCGCGGGCAGGGTCACCGCCAGCACAACCGAAAGCCCTACCAGGGCGAATACCCCCCGGGCGAGCGAAAGCAGGCCGAATGCCGCGGACAGGATCGGGAACCGAAGTACCGAATTGCTCGTTGCTTCCATAGTGCACCTCCAGGCATCTCGTGGCGCTCATCACCGTCCGGTCGGTCGCGTCCCTTTGAGGACCAGCGAAGCCGAAAACCGGGGTGGGACCGTGCCGTCATCACGTCTCACCGGCCCGGCAGGTGCCACTCAAAAGGGACTCGGAACAGCCCCCGGGGCACCCTTGAACGCATCGCTCTATGAACCTATGTTGCAGCGCAGCGAGGAGAATAGTAGCGTAATTTTCGGTGATTCGTCAATCACTTCGCGTCAATCTAGGCAATTCTTCACAAGTCCTTGCGAACTGCCTGTTCGGGCACTTATTTTTCGGTTTGTAGCGGCGGATGCCGCCCGGTAAAATATCCAGGTAGGTTGAGCCCGGCCGACCCCTCAGCCGGGATCAAAGGAAGCTTCGCGGACCGTCCCCGGTCTTCCGTCATGGCCTAACGACCAAGGCGGCCCGCTCAGCTTCAAGGGCTAGGCGAGGGGTTTGCACCCCAAGCCACGCTTCCGATCGGTTTCCGGTTACGGCCGGGACCCGGTTGGAAACGGCCATGCGGCTGCTGGATTCAGCGCGGTTCGCGCGCCGGGGGTCGCAGCAGTTGACGGCGGTGATACTTGGACCGACGTCAACTCGGCCGCAGGCTTGGCCTCAGGTTTTGCGGGTTTCTTTGCCGCTTTCTTCTTCTTGGCAGCCTTCTTCTTGGCTGCCTTTTTCTTTTTTTTCTTGGCGGATTTCTTCTTACCCGCTGCCTTCTTCTTCTTGGCAGATTTCTTTGCCGCCTTCTTCTTCTTCTTCTTCGCAGCCTTCTTCTTTTTCTTAGCGGGTTTCTTCGCCTTCTTCGCTTTTTTCTTCGTTGCCATAACTATCTCCTTAAAGGAAGTTACAAAAAAGCCCGGCCAAGCTGGCCCGGACTATTCAACCGCCGGAGGAAACGATTTCCTCAGACGGGCTGAATCTCTTGCCTTGCCGCCTCACCGCTCGGTCCTCGCGGCCAAGTCGTGGTAAAGGATATCCGGATCGAGCCGGATGCCTCCCTCCCATGTCACCGTCGCGGACTCTGGATCCACGCTCACTTTTTCGAACTCGCGCACGTCCCGCCAGAGCTTGAACGCACCAATTTCCAGCAGGTTGCCCAGAAATACGCTCCCCTCGAGGCCGTCGTCGAATCGCAACCACAGCTTGTAGTCTTCTTCGGCCTTGCAGGCGGTCACTCGGTGCATCGTGCTCGTCTCCTGTGGCATGGACATCGCGGGCAAAAAAAGAGCCGGGTTCAATCCCAGCTCAGCGCCCCGCCGGTTTGATATTCGATGACCCGTGTCTCAAAGAAATTGCGCTCCTTTTTCAAATCGATCATCTCGCTCATCCACGGAAACGGGTTGCTTGCTCCGGGAAACAGCGTATCGAGACCGATCTGCTGGCAGCGGCGGTTGCAGATGAAGCGAAGATATTCCTTGAACATCGGCGCATTCAGCCCCAGGACACCGCGCGGCATGGTGTCCTCCGCGTAGCGGTATTCGAGATCGACAGCCTTGCGAAACAGCTCGTGAAGCTCTTCTCGGAACTGCTGTGTCCAAAGATGAGGATTCTCCAGCTTGATCTGATTGACCATGTCGATGCCGAAATTGCAGTGCATCGACTCGTCGCGCAGGATGTACATGTACTGCTCTGCGGCGCCCGTCATCTTGTTCTGCCTGCCGAGCGACAGGATTTGCGCGAACCCGACATAGAAAAATAGCCCTTCCATGAGGCACGAAAACACCGTCAGGCTCTTCAACAGCTTCTGATCGCTCTCAGGAGTCCCTGTCTTGAACGAGGGATCGGTCAGAGTATCGATGAACGGGATCAGGAACTCGTCCTTTTCGCGAATCGACGGTATCTCGTGGTAGGCGTTGAATACCTCACCCTCCTCGAGATCGAGGCTCTCGACGATGTATTGATAGGCGTGCGTGTGGATCGCCTCCTCGAACGCCTGCCGCAGCAGGTATTGGCGGCATTCAGGAGCCGTGATGTGCCGGTACGTTCCGAGCACGATATTGTTCGCCGCGAGCGAGTCTGCGGTCACGAAAAACCCGAGATTGCGCCTGACGATCCGTCGCTCGTCCTCCGTAAGCCCGCCGGGATCTTTCCACAGGGCGATGTCACGGCTCATGTTGATTTCCTGCGGCATCCAGTGGTTGGCGCAGGCCGCTATGTACTTCTCCCAGGCCCATTTGTACTTGAATGGGACGAGCTGGTTGACATCTGCCCTGGAGTTAATGATGGACTTGTCGTCGACCGAAATGCGACGGAACGCGTTGCCGGCGGTGAATCGCTCCTCGGAACCGCCGGTCGCGCCGGACGACGGCACGAAGCCGCTTTTAGGCTGGATCGACAGGCCGGGGATCGAGTTCAGTTTTCCTTCCTCTTCAAAGCTCAGCATGGCGTCCGCTCCTCATCTTCTCGTTACTGGCACGCCTCGCATTCGGGATTGTCGATCGAGCAGAATTTGGGGTCGGCGGCATCAGCCGTCGCCTGCTCTGTTTCCGCGGCCGTCGGAACGGCGTTCAATTGCCCGCCCTTCACGGTCGACTTCTCCGCGTGCGTGGCACCGAGCGCACGCAGGTAATAGGTCGTTTTCAGGCCGCGGATCCAAGCGAGCTTGTAGGTCTCGTCAAGCTTGCGCCCCGACGCGCCCGCCATGTAAATGTTCAATGACTGCGACTGGTCGATCCATTTCTGCCGGCGCGCCGCGGCCTCGACCAGCCATTTCGGCTCGACTTCGAATGCCGTCGCATAGAGGCGGCGCAGCTCGGCGGGCACCCTGTCGATGCGCGCCAGGTTGCCGTCGAAATACTTGAGATCGGAGATCATGACCTCGTCCCACAGGTCGGCGTTCTTCAGGTCCGACACCAGATATTCGTTCACCACCGTGAACTCGCCGGACAGGTTCGACTTGACGTACAGGTTCTGGTACGTCGGCTCGATCGACGCCGAAACCCCCACGATGTTGGCGATGGTCGCGGTTGGCGCGATCGCCAGACAATTCGAGTTGCGCATCCCGAACTTCTTGATGCGCTCGCGCAAGCTGTCCCAGTCGAGCGTCACGGACCGGTCGAGCTCGACGTATCCTCCGCGCTCGGCCGCCAGCAAGTCGAGGGTGTCCTGCGGCAGGACGCCCTTGTCCCACAGCGAACCTGCGAAGGAACCATAGCGGCCCCTCTCCTCCGCGAGCTCGGTGGACGCCCAGTAAGCGCAATGGGCGACCATTTCCATCGAGCGATCCGCGAATTCGACGGCCTCCTGCGACGCATATGCCGTGCGCAGCTTGTGCAGGCAATCCTGGAATCCCATGATCCCCAGCCCGACGGGCCGGTGACGCGAGTTGGAATTCTTCGCCTTGTCAACTGCGTAATAATTGATGTCGATGACGTTGTCGAGCATCCGCATTGCCGTGCGGATCGTGCGCCGCAGCTTGTCGAAGTCGAGCCCGTTCTCGTTCAGGTGCGCAACGAGATTGACCGAGCCCAGGTTGCAGACGGCGATCTCGTCCTTCGAGGTATTGAGGGTGATCTCCGTGCATAGGTTCGAGCTGTGCACGACTCCCACGTGCTGCTGCGGACTGCGCAGGTTGCACGGGTCCTTGAATGTGATCCACGGATGCCCCGTCTCGAAGAGCATCGAAAGCATCTTGCGCCACAGGTGCACGGCCGGGATCTTCTTGTAGAGCTTCAGCCCCCCGCGCGCGACCTTGTCTTCGTAGCGCAAGTACGCTTCCTCGAATGCCTTGCCGTACTTGTCGTGGAGATCGCCGGCGTCCGACGGGCTGAATAACGTCCACTCGGCGTTTTCCAGCACGCGCTTCATGAACAGGTCGGGAATCCAATTCGCCGTGTTCATGTCGTGCGTACGTCGACGGTCATCGCCCGTGTTCTTGCGCAGCTCGAGGAACTCCTCGATGTCCAGATGCCATGTCTCGAGATAGGAGCAAACCGCGCCCTTTCGCTTGCCGCCCTGATTCACCGCGACCGCGGTGTCGTTCACCACCTTGAGGAACGGCACGACGCCTTGCGACTTGCCGTTGGTCCCCTTGATATGCGAGCCGAGCGCCCGCACCGGCGTCCAATCATTGCCCAGGCCGCCCGCATACTTGGCAAGCAGCGCGTTCTCTTTGATCGCCTCGTAGATGCCGTCGAGGTCGTCCGATACGGTAGTCAGGTAACAAGACGAGAGCTGCGAGCGCAGCGTCCCGGAATTGAACAGGGTCGGCGTCGAGCTCATGAAATCGAAGGTCGACAGCACGTTGTAGAACTCGATGGCTCGTCCCTCGCGGTCCCTCTCCCTCAGCGCCAAGCCCATGGCAACGCGCATGAAAAAGGCCTGCGGCAGCTCGATCCGCCTACCCTGCACATGCAGGAAATAACGGTCGTAGAGGGTCTGCAGTCCCAGATAACCGAACTGCAGGTCGCGCGTCGCGACCAGCGCCTTGCCGAGCCGCTCGAGGTCGAACTTGGCAAGCTCCGGATCGAGCAGCTCCGCCGCGATCCCACGCTCGATGAACTGGGGGAAGTACGCCGCGTAACGCGCCTCCATGGCGGCCTGGCTGACTTCCTCGCCAAGTACCTCGAGGCGGATGGTGTTCAACAGCAGTCTGGCCGTGACGTAGCTGTAGGCCGGATCCTTTTCTAGCATCGCGCGCGCGGCCATGATCGCCGACTTGCGCACCTCGTCCATCGGCACGCCGTCGTACAGGTCGCGCAGCGTCGCGTCCAGGATCACGTCCGGCGTGGCGGACCCCTCCAGCCCGATGCAGGCAGACGCCAGCAGCCGTTTCAGGGCCTCGAAATCGAGCGGCCGGCGCTCACCGCCTTCGACGACGTTGACCAGCCCACCACCGCCGGCCTGAGCTTCGCGCGCCGACTTCTCCTGCGAGCGCGCCTTGGCGCGCTCCTCACGATAGAGCACGTATGCCCGGGCGACGTCGTGCTCGCCCGAGCGCATCAGCGCGAGTTCGACCTGGTCCTGGATGTCCTCTATATGGAAGGTGCCGCCCTGCGGCTGGCGCCGGATCAGCGTGCCGACAACCGACTCAGTCAGTCCGGCCACCAGTTCGCGGATGCGCGCCGAGGCCGCCCCCTGGCTGCCATTGACGGCAAGGAACGCCTTGGTCATCGCCACCGCAATCTTGCCAGGCTCGAAGCCGACTACCGCTCCGTTGCGGCGAATGACCTTGTACTCCGAGTAGGTGGCGCGAAGCGGCGTACTCGACTCGGGAACGCTCACGCTCAATGCCGTACTCGTCGTTGCGTTCTCCTGAGCGATCTGCATGCTTGTCCCCCGTCCTCTCCTTCCGGCTGCCCGGCATCTCTCGACCTTGCCGACCGCGCCGCTTGGCGCGTCCTCCGACAGCTCCGGCAAGAACCACAATATCTAGTATCCGATACCCGATCTCAGACTAATACTAGTGCGCGCAATTTACCATGGCAACAAGAAATTGCAAGCGCGACGCGATCGATCGGGTGAAGCGTGACAAAAGTCGCGCGACTCAACACAGCGTGCAGCCGAGCCGATCGAACGTGCGCGAGGCTACCGCCGCGCGAGCGTCGTGAGGAAACGCGTCCAGTCGAATTGCGCGCCCGGATCGGTCTTGCGCTCGGGCGCGATGTCGCTGTGAGCCGCGATGTCGCGAATGGGCAACAGATCCAGCAGACCGCGCGCCAGGAGCGCAAGGCGCTGATACTGCGCGTCCGTGAACGCGCTCTGGTCGGTGCCTTCGAGCTCGATACCGATGGAAAAATCATTGCAGCGCCTGCGGCCACGCCAGACCGATTCACCGGCATGCCAAGCACGCAGCTGGAGCGGAACGAACTGCCGGAGATCGCCGCTGCGGCGCACCAGGAAGTGTGCCGAGACGCGCAGGCCCCGAAGCGCCTCGAAGCTCGGATGGGCCGCCGGATCAAGGCGATTCGTGAAAAGTCGCTCGATCGCCTCCCCGCCGTACTCGCCCGGCGGCAAGCTGATCGAATGGATCACCAGCAGCGTCACCGCCTCGGCAGGCGGCCGCTCGTCGCAGTTTGGGGAAGCGACGAAGTCGGCGCCGGCGAAGCGGCCGTCGGCGCCGGTCGCAATCACGCGCCTGCGCCCGCCGCTGAGCCGGGCTCGCGAATACCGAGCCGCTGCATGCGGTAGCGCAGCTGACGGAACGTTATGCCAAGCAGCTTGGCCGCGGCGGTGCGATTGAACTCCGTCTTCGCCAAGGCGTCGAGGATCGCCTCGCGCTCGACTCGGTCGAGATACTCGGGCAGGGGCGCGGTCCCGGCTCCCGACAGCGACGGCGTGCCTGCGTCTTGCCCGGCCTCCTCGTCGGATGACAGCGGGCGCAGCTGCAGGTCCTGCGGCACGATCTCCGCGGAAGCCGACAGGGCGGTGGCGCGCTCGAGGATGTTCTCGAGCTCGCGTATGTTGCCCGGGAAGTCGTAGCGCATCAGCTCCTCCTGCGCCTCCGGTGCCAGGCGTGCGACCGTGCTGCCGTTCTGCGCCGCAAGGCGCGCAAGGATGCTTTCCGCAATGACCGGGATGTCCTCCCTGCAGTCCCGCAACGGCGGCATTTTGAGCTCGATCACGTTGAGGCGGTAGAACAGGTCCTGCCGAAAACGGCCCGCCTCCACGCACGCAGCGAGGTTTTGGTGCGTGGCCGATATGATGCGCACGTCCACCGGCTCTTCCGCGGTGGCCCCGAGCTTGCGGACGCGCTTTTCCTGGATGACCCGCAGCAGCTTGACCTGCATCGCGAGCGGAAGGTCGGCAACCTCGTCAAGGAACAGGGTGCCACCGCTGGCCGCCTGGAAAAAGCCGTCGCGGTCCTGATCCGCTCCGGTAAAGGCGCCCTTCTTGTAGCCGAAAAACTCGCTCTCCATCAGGGTCTCGGGGATCGCGCCGCAGTTCACTGGCACGAACGGCTTGTCGCGGCGGGCGCCGTGCGCGTGGATGAAGCGCGCCGCGAGCTCCTTGCCGCTGCCGGACTCCCCCGAGATGTAGACCGGCGCCTGGGTGCGCGCCAGTTTGGCGATCAGCTCGCGCACCAAGGTGAGCGCCGGGCTGTTGCCTAGCAGCTGCTGGCCTCCGGCCGGCGGCGCCTCGGCGCGGTCCGGGAGCGACAGCGCGGATTTCACGAGCGCGCGCAGCTGCTCCAGGCCCACCGGCTTGGAAACGTAGTCGAAGGCGCCCGCCTTGAGCGCGGCGACCGCATTCTCGGCGCTGCCATGCGCCGTGATTACCGCCACCGGAAGGTCGCCCCGAAGCCCCGAAATGTGGCGCACCAGCTCCAGACCGTCGCCGTCCGGCAACCGCATATCCGTCAGGCACAGGTCAAAGCGCTCGCTCTTCAGATGTTCCTTGGCCTCCTCGATGGTGCCCGCGGATACGACCCCGAGACCCATCTTGATCAAGGTCAGCTCAAGCAGCTCACGGATATCGGGCTCGTCGTCGACCACCAGCACCCGGCCGTCGCGCTGCACGCCCCTGCGTTCGACTCGCTTCATGCAGCCTGCGCCTCCCTGCAGAGGATTCGGAAATGCGCGCCCGAAGTGTCGCTCACGTACTCGAGCGAGGCCCGGTTCGCCGCGCACAGCTCGCGTGCGAGGTAAAGCCCCAGACCCGTGCCCTTGCTCTCGGTCGTGAAAAACGGCTCGAACAGTTGGCCCTGGTTCTCGGACGCGACGCCCGGCCCGTTGTCGATCACGTTCAATTCTACTTGATCACCAAACGCCTTCAGCACGATTCGAATGCTGCGCGGCTCCTCGCGCGCGTGCCGGATGGCGTTACGCAGCAGGTTCCAAAGCACCTGACGCAGATGCTCCCGGTCGAACAGCACCCAGGCCTCGCGCCCGGTCTCGATCACGAAGCGCTCGGGTGGCACTGCCTCGTTGGCGACGAACTCCTCGAGAAAGCCCATCAGCCATGTATTGAGGTGGATGCGCTCGGCCTGTACGCGATCGCGTCGGCTGAGCTGCAGCACGTCGGCCACGAGACGCTCCAGGCGCTGGCTGTTGTCGCGAATGATGCGATAGAGGCGTTCGCGGTCGCGTCCGCGCTTTTCCTCGGCAAGCAGCTCGGTCGCGTGGCTGATCGCCGACAGCGGGTTCCTGATCTCGTGCGCGATGTTGGCCGTCAACCTACCGAGCGCCGCGAGCTTGAGTTGCCGCGCCTGCTCGCGGCTGCGGGTCATGTCTTCGAGAAACAGCACCCGGTAGTCCTCGTCGGCCCCGGGTTCGAGCAGCCTCAGCCGGACCCCTCTCCCTTGCACCTCAAAATCGGCACCGGTCGGGCCGGAATCGCTCGCGCCCGCCCGCCAGTCCGCCCAGCGGTCCGCGAATCCGGGCAGCAGGCGCGCCAACTCGGCGCCGATCAGCGGCTCCAGGCCGAGCAACCGCTGCGCCTGGGGATTGTGCTGCACGACGCGCCCGTCCTGGTCGAGCACCATCACCCCATCATGCATGTCCTCGATCACAAGCTGGTTGACGCGCATCTGGATTTCGAGCGCCCGGCCGCGCATCCGGGCGAGCATCTCGTTGGCCGCTACGCGCTGCGCAAGGATCCCGGTAATACCCGCGCTCGCGAAGCAGCCGATCGCCAACAGCCCGGGCTGCAGATAGTTCGCGGTCGAAGCGTCGTGGACCAGGACCCAATAACTCTGCTCGAGCAGCAGCGCTATCGCCGCGACGGCCGCATACAGGAAAGTCAGGCGGCGCGGCGCGACTAGCGCCGCCCCGGTAAGCGCGATGAGCAACATCACCCCCAGCCCGCTGCGTACGCCGCCGCTCGCGTACATGAGGATCGTCAGGGCGACGATGTCCAGGAACACTTGCAGCGTGAGCTGGACATTGAACTTGTCGCGAAGATTGCGCAGCGTGCCGTGGAACACGATGCCCAGGAGCAGGTAGCCGGCGCTGACATAGCGGAACAGCTGGAGGGATTGCGAGCCGAGGCTTAGCGCATCGTCGTATATCAGGGTGGAGCCGAGGAACAGCGCCGCGACAGCGATGCGGTACAGATTGAAGTAGCGCAGCGATATCCAGAACGACTCGGGCGTGCGATCGCGCGGCGAAAACAGGCTGGAATAGCGCGCCGGCGCGCTCACCGGTCGTCCCTCGCGCCGAGTCGCATATGTTCCTCGCTGCAATATTGCTTGCCGCCGCTCTCGCGCGCCTCGGCGCGCGGCAGGTGCAGGCCGCAGTATGCGCAGCGCACGAGTTCGCCGTGCGTGTTCCGGGAAGGCGGCGGCGCCTGGTGCGCGTCAGACCGCTCGCCGAGCGCGCGCCGAAGCAGCCAGATCAGCCCGAAAACGGCAAGCGCAAGTAAGATGAAGCGTCCCATGGCCCGCTATTATGGGAGAGACGGCGCTGATCGCCACGGGAAATGGTTAATGGTCGGGGTGAGAGGATTTGAACCTCCGACACCTGCGTCCCGAACGCAGTACTCTACCAGGCTGAGCTACACCCCGACGCTGAGGCCGCGCCGCGCGGAGCGCGGTTCAATAGCTGCGCGTCACGGAAAAGGCCGCCAATTCTAGCAAAGAATCCTTGTGCACTGATTGCGCAACGGGCTCGATGGCAGCGCTCGCCAGCCCGGCTTCGCGTGCCGCGACCTCCCGTGCATACTCCAGCGCCCCGCAGGCCTTGATTGCCTCGAGCACGCCGCCGAACTCCTCGCGTCCACCCCCGATGATGGCCCGGCGCACCAGGGCCGCATGCTGAGGCGTTCCGGTGGCCATCACGCGGATCAGTGGCAGGGTCGGCTTGCCTTCCGCCAGATCGTCGCCGAGGCTCTTGCCGATGGCGTCGGCGTCGCCCGAGTAGTCCAGCACGTCGTCAATCAGCTGGAACGCGGTGCCGACGTGCATGCCGTAACGCGCCAGCCCTTCCTCGAGCGCGCGCGGCGCGCCCGCGAGCACGCCCCCAAGCCGCGCCGCCGCCTCGAACAGCTTGGCGGTCTTACGGCGGATCACCGCCAGGTAGCGTTCCTCTCCGACCTCCGGATCGTGGCAGTTCATGAGCTGCAGGACCTCGCCTTCGGCAATCGTGTTCGTGGCATCTGCGAGCACCTGCATGACGCGCATGTTGTCGACGCTCACCATCATCTGGAACGCGCGTGAGTACAGGAAGTCGCCCACCAGCACTGAGGCTGCGTTGCCGAAGGCGGCATTGGCGGTTTCGCGGCCACGCCGCAGCCGTGAGGCGTCGACCACGTCGTCGTGCAGCAGCGTCGCGGTGTGGATGAATTCGACGACCGTCGCAAGCTCGGTGTGCGCCCGGCCTTTGTAGCCCGCAGCCGCCGCGCTGAGCAACAGCAGGGCCGGCCGCAGCCGCTTGCCACCGCTGGCCACGATGTATTCCGCCACTTGGCGGACCAGAGGCACGTCGGAGTCCAGCCGCTGGCGAATCAGCGCGTCGACGCGCTGCATGTCTTCTGCGATTGGGGCGAGGGCGGGAGCGGTCGGCATTGAAAATCGTGTCGGGATCGGCGCCGCGGCGCTTAGCATACATGGCTTTGACGTACCCGGGCGAAATCTCCTATAATTCCAAGTCTTTGCGGTTCACGAACGGAACTTTCGTCATGTACGCGGTGATCAAGACTGGTGGCAAGCAGTACCGGGTCGCATCCGGCGAGCAAGTGCGGGTCGAATCGCTGCCGGCGGACGTCGGCGCTGCGATTTCTTTCGACCAGGTATTAATGGTCGGCGAAGGCGACCAAGTACGCGTCGGCGCCCCTCTAGTATCCGGTGCCAAAGTACAGGCCACCGTCCTGTCGCATGGGCGCGCCGACAAGGTCAAGATTTTCAAGCTGCGCCGCCGCAAGCATTACCAGAAATCGCAGGGACACCGCCAGTCATATACCGAAGTGCGCATCGACGACATCGTCGCGGGCGCCTGATATCCGAGGAACATCGAACCATGGCACACAAGAAAGCAGGCGGCAGCTCGCGCAACGGACGCGACTCGCAGGCAAAGAGGCTGGGCGTGAAGGTTTATGGCGGCCAGCAGGTCAGCCCGGGAGCGATTCTGGTGCGCCAGCGCGGCACCCGTATTAACCCGGGCACCAACGTCGGAATGGGGCGCGACCACACGCTGTTTGCCAAGGCCGCCGGCACCGTGGAATATGCCGTGAAGGGCCAGGAAAGCAAGACGACGGTCAGCGTGGTGGCGGCCTAAGCTCCCGCAAGAACCGCGCAAAGCCCTATCGTTCGCGGTAGGGCTTTTTTGTTTCCCACACCATGAAGTTCATCGACGAAGCGAAAATCCAGGTGCACGCCGGCAACGGCGGCGATGGCTCGGCGCATTTCCGGCGGGAGAAATACGTTCCGCGCGGCGGACCCGACGGCGGCGACGGCGGCCGCGGAGGCAGCATCTTCGCCGTCGCCGACCGCAATATCAACACGCTTATCGACTACCGCTTCGCGCGTATCCATCGCGCGCCGCACGGCGAGAAGGGCCAGGGCTCCGACTGCTACGGCAAAGGTGGCAAGGACATCGAGCTGCGCATGCCGGTCGGTACCATCATCCGCGATCTAAACAGCGGTGAGCTGATAGCGGACCTGGCGAAGGACGGCGAGCGAGCGCAACTGGCGAAAGGCGGCGCGGGCGGTCTCGGAAACCTACACTTCAAATCGAGCATCAACCGCGCACCCCGGCAATTCACGCGCGGGGAGCCGGGCGAGAGCCGCGAACTCACCCTCGAGCTGCGGGTGCTGGCCGACGTCGGCCTGCTCGGCCTGCCGAACGCAGGCAAATCGACATTCATCCGCGCCGTGTCGAGCGCGCGCCCAAAGGTCGCCGACTATCCCTTCACCACGCTCAATCCGTCCCTGGGAGTCGTCCGCGTGGCGAGCGGCGCGAGCTTCGTCATCGCCGACGTCCCCGGGCTGATAGCAGGCGCCGCCGAGGGCGCGGGCCTCGGGCATCAGTTCCTGCGGCACCTGGCGCGCACGCGACTGCTCCTCCATCTCGTGGATATCGCCCCACTGGACGAAGACGCCGATCCGGTGCGCGACGCGCGGGCGATTGCGGCGGAACTGAGAAAGTTCGACGAGGCGCTGTATCGCAAGCCTCGTTGGCTGGTATTTAACAAGATCGACCTGGCGCCGGATGCCGAGGCGCGGCTGCGGCGCATCCTTCGGGCATTGCGCTGGAAGGCGCCTTGGTTCGCCGTTTCGGCCCTGAGCGGACAGGGCTGTCGCGAGGTGTGCAACGCGGCGCAGCGTTTTCTGGCTGGCGGCAAGCAGCGGGCTGCCGGCACGCGCCGCGCTGCCTGAAAAGAGGGGCCGCGATGTCCGGACCGATCGCCGCCGCCAAGGTCCTGGTCGTGAAGGTCGGCAGCTCGCTCGTTACCAACGAAGGTCGCGGGCTTGACGTCGAGGCGATTGCGCGCTGGGCGTCGCAGATCGCGCGCCTGCACCAGCTGGGCAAGCGCTGCATCCTGGTCTCCAGCGGAGCCATCGCGGAGGGATTGCAGCGCCTTGGCTGGACGCGTCGCCCGCAGGCGATGCACCAGCTGCAAGCCGCCGCGGCGGTAGGGCAGATGGGCCTCGTACAATGCTACGAGACGTGCTTTCGGGAGCACGGGCTGGCGACCGCGCAAATACTGCTGACCCACGCCGACATGGCCGATCGCCAGCGTTATCTGAACGCACGTTCGACCCTGCGCACGCTGCTCGAGCTCGGCGTCATCCCGGTGATCAACGAAAACGACACGGTGGTTACCGACGAGATCAAGTTCGGCGACAACGACACGCTGGGCGCGCTGGTCGCGAACCTCGTCGAGGCCGACGCGCTCGTCATCCTCACGGATCAGGCCGGGCTGTACGATTCAGATCCGAGGCGCAACCCGGACGCAAAGCTCGTCGAGCACGCGTACGCCGGCGATGCGCGGCTCGAGGCTCAGGCAGGTGGCACCGGCAGTGCGCTCGGCAAGGGCGGAATGATCACCAAGGTGCTCGCCGCGAAGCGCGCCGCCCGCAGCGGGGCACATACCGTGATTGCCTCGGGGCGGGAGCCCGACGTGCTGCTGCGGCTGGTGCGCGGCGAGCGCCTCGGCACGCTGCTCGTCGCGCGCACCGTTCCCCTCGCAGCCCGCAAGCAGTGGCTCGCCGACCACCTCACGGTCGCCGGCAAGCTGAAGCTCGACGCCGGCGCAGTGACCGCGCTGCTGCGCGACGGCAAGAGCCTGCTGCCGATCGGCGTGACCGATGCGCATGGGAGCTTCGAGCGCGGCGAAGTGGTCGCTTGCCTGGACCCCGACGGGCGCGAAGTCGCGCGCGGACTGGTCAACTATTCGCTCGCCGAAACGCGGCTCATCATGCGGCATTCTTCGGGCGAGATCGAGGCGATTCTGGGCTACGTCGACGAGCCTGAGCTGATCAATCGCGACAATCTGGTCCTGCTCTAGTTGCCGCTGGACGCCGGAGAATCGCCGGCCGAATCCGGATGCCCGCCCCGCCTGAGAGCATCGATGCCCTCGGCGGCCGAGAAGATGGGCACCCCCTGCGGGCAGAAATAGTCGCGCTGCAAGGCGCGGTGCCAGCTCACGGTCGCGCGTTCGATGGGACGCCAGCGCACACTGCGCGCCTCGATCCAGCCGCCGTCGTTGCGCCCGGTGGCGTAAATGCGGTAGTTCTGGCTTTTGCAGCGAATGCCCTCGTAACTGACGTTCTGCGCACCGCTCGGGCTGCGTGCAACGAGCACATATCGGACCACGCCGTCCGAGCCGACGCTCAGCGACGCAGCGTCGATGTAGAAGCGGAAGTCCGTTGCCGCGCTGACATTGAACTCGAGCAAGTCGCTCGCCTTGGGTGGCCGCGGGACGGTGACCGGGATCTCCTGCCAGTTGCGCTCCTCCTGCCGAATCTCCCAGTCGCTCTTGTCCTGCGCAACCGCCGCACCGGCGTACGCAAGCGCGATACAGATCCCCGCCGCCGCGAGCGCGCGCACCGCGGGGCCTAGGCGAGGTCGTCCACCAGCGACGCGCGCACTTCCGCAGGCACCCTTTCCAGCGTTGTCCGGTATTCGGGGTGGTCGACGCCCATCGCGAGCCCAACGCCGTACTTGAGCGCCTTGCGCATCTCGTCGCTCAGCTCGAAGCGCAAGAAGTGCACCGAAGAGGTCTTTTGCTCGTTTTCACGCTCCAGGTCCTCGTCGGCGATCGCGTAAACGCGCTCGCAGCCGTCGGCCTGGATCCACACCCGATCCTCGATACCCTTGAGTCGGGCGAGCATGCGTTGCCGCTCGTTGGCGTCCGGATACTCGATCATCATCGTCGCCTTCAGGTTGCTGCCGTCCGGGATCAGCGGATTGTAGGCCTCCAGCTCCTCCCGGATCCCCTCGTCCTCGAATATGCGCTCGATGCGAAGCATCTCCTGCACCTGGTACCGCACGGTCAGCTCGTCCTCGAATTGCACCGTCACGTTGCCGCCCAGGTGGACGGTGCGTAGCTTCTTGTGCGCGATCACCCTGGCGCGGAATTCGTTGCGCTGGCGCGCGTAGTCCTCGAGCGTAAGCAGGCTCTGTCTTGCGATCTGGGGCATTTTCCCGGCTCCGAGAAAGACAACGGGAGGCGCGGCGTCAACCGCCCTCCCGCCGGTGTGGATAGCGCCTAGTCCTGCAACGCGTCCAAGGCCTTCTGGAAGCGGTTGGCGTGCGAGCGCTCGGCCTTGGCCAAGGTCTCGAACCAGTCCGCGATCTCCTCGAACTTCTCCTGGCGCGCCATCTTCGCCATCCCCGGGTACATGTCGGTGTACTCGTGGGTCTCCCCCGCCACCGCCGCCTTCAGGTTGTCGCGCGTCTTGCCGATCGGCAGGTCGGTAGCCGGGTCGCCCACCTGCTCCAGGTACTCCAGGTGCCCGTGCGCGTGCCCGGTCTCGCCTTCGGCGGTCGAGCGAAACAGCGCCGAGACATCGTTCTGGCCTTCCACGTCGGCCTTGGCCGCGAAGTACAGATAGCGCCGGTTGGCCTGGCTCTCGCCGGCAAACGCCGCCTTCAGGTTGTCGTGCGTCTTGGTTCCCTTGAGCTTCATAAGCGTGCCTCCTATTAAACGATGCCGCGACTGGCTTCGATGGCCACAGGTTATCGGCCGGCAACCAATTGATCAAATCGATTTTCCCAATTCAACTGATTGACGATCGCTATTCCAGCGCGACTAGTGTCCGAGCGCCTCCTCGATCTCGGCAAAGGTACTCGCCACCTCGGCGAGCTGGAGAGGCTTGCCGAGCTGACGCGCTACCTGCGACAGCGACAGAATGCCCCGCACCATCAGCCGGCCGGCCTTCGGCTCCTCGTCGACCACCAGCGCATGGTGCCGACCGACATGCAGCAGCGTCGACACGATGTGCCCGACATGCGCTGCCTCAAGTTCAGCGAGCGCGATTGCCGCCACGCCCTCGGCGGGGGTCATGATGTCAGCCACCGTAAGCTCGTGGCGCCTGAGGCCGCGCTGCGTCGCGACGCGCATCGAGCGTTCCCCCAGGATGTCGGTCGCCGATATCACGCCGAGCACGCGCTCCTGCTCGTCTATGACCAGCAGCAGACGCACGCCGCGCGCCATCATGAACTGGTTGGCGCCTTCGATCGGTGCCTGCGGGCGAATGGTCGCCGGGCTGACGCGCGTCAGGTCGGTCATCACCTCCCGCGCGGGCGACTCGAGGGTCACCTGCGGCTGCGCCTGGGTGGGACGGCGCAGGCCGGCGCCGTCGCCGAGAGCCCGGCTCGGTAGCACGTGATAGCTCCTTTCCATGTCGTCTCCCGAAGTCCGGGCAGGGGGAATGCGCCCCGCCGGCGACCGCTCAGCCAGTGACTTGCTCGGCGCGCCGCGGGCCTTGGCGACCGTCGCCGGCCAGAAAGCGGTGCAACTCGGTCAGCGCCTGCCGGTATACCTCGCGCTTGAACTCGACCACCGCCTCCAGCGGAACCCAGAAATGATGCCAGCGCCAAGCGTCGAATTCCGGATGGCCGCTGGCCCGCAAGCTCACGTCGCAGTCGCGGCCGAGCAGGCGCAGCAGGAACCAAATCTGCTTCTGCCCGCGATACGTGCCGCGCCAGTCGCGCCGCACCCACTGCTCGGGGACCTCGTAGCGCAACCAGTCTCTGGTGCGCCCGAGAATCCTGACGTGCTCCGGGAGCAGCCCGATCTCTTCCTCGAGTTCCCGGTACATCGCCTGGACCGGGGTCTCGCCGTGCTTGATTCCGCCCTGCGGGAACTGCCAGGCGTGCTGATTGATGCGCTTGCCCCAAAACACCTCGTCGCGCTGGTTCGCGAGGACGATGCCTACATTGGGACGGTACCCGTCCTTGTCGAGCATGGGCAAACCGCCTTACGTTAGAATTCCCAACGATTTTTCCACAGCCTTCCCGCAAAGACAACGCTGCCGCGAATTTGGCGCGCCGCCGCGCGGCATACCCGAGATGCGCACTTCAAAGTACTTCATCGGCACGATCAAGGAAGCCCCCTCGGAGGCCGAGCTCGCAAGCCACAAGCTGATGCTGCGCGCCGGCCTCATCCGCCGTCTGGGCTCCGGGCTTTATACCTGGATGCCGCTCGGACTGCGCGTGCTGCGCAAGGTCGAGGCCGTGGTGCGCCAAGAAATGGACCGCGCCGGCGCACTGGAAGTTCAAATGCCCTGCGTGATCCCTGCCGAGTTGTGGCAGGAGAGCGGCCGCTGGGAGACGTTCGGCCCCCAGCTGCTGAAGATCAGGGACCGGCACGAGCGCGACTTCCTGTTTGGCCCGACCCACGAAGAGGTGATCACCGACATCGTGCGTCGCGAGATCAAGAGCTATCGGCAGCTGCCGGTGCACTTCTATCAGATGCACGTCAAGTTCCGCGACGAGATCCGGCCGCGCTTCGGCGTCATGCGGGCACGCGAGTTCCTGATGAAGGACGGCTACTCGTTCCACGCCGACCTCGCCGACCTGCAGCGCGAGTATCGCAACATGTACGATACCTACACCCGCATATTCTCGCGCCTGGGACTGCGTTTCCGCGCCGTCGCCGCGGACACCGGCGCGATCGGCGGCACCGGATCGCACGAGTTCCACGTGCTGGCGGATTCGGGCGAGGACGCGATCGCGTACTGCCCGGAATCCGACTACGCGGCGAACATCGAGCTGGCCGAAGCGCTGGCGCCGGCCACATCGCGCAAAGCCGCCGCCGAGCACATGCATAGGGTGCCGACGCCTGGAAGGACCCGCTGCGAGGAAGTCGCCGAGCAGCTGAGCCTCCCGCTGCAGCGCACGGTCAAGGCGATCGCGGTGATGCACGACGACGAGTTCAATCTCCTGCTACTGCGGGGCGATCACTCGCTAAACGAGGTCAAGGCAAGCAAGCTGCCTCAGCTCGCGCCGTTTCGCTTCGCAACCGACGCCGAGATCCAGCGCCACCTCGGGTGCAAGCCGGGCTATATCGGGCCGGTGGGCGTCAAGGGCGTGCGCGTCTTGGCCGACCGCAGCGTGGCCGTGATGACCGATTTCGTGTGTGGCGCCAACGAGGAGGGATTTCACCTCCGTGGGGTCAACTGGGGCCGTGACCTGGAGGAGCCACAGGTGGTGGCGGACTTGCGCAACGTGGTCGAGGGGGACCCCAGTCCGGACGGCAAGGGCAGCCTGCGCATCCAGCGCGGCATCGAGGTCGGTCACATTTTCCAGTTGCGCAGCAAGTATTCCGAAGCCATGAAGGCGGCCTTTCTCGACGACAAGGGCGAAACGAAACCCATGGAAATGGGTTGTTACGGCATTGGCGTGACGCGCATCGTCGCCGCCTCGATCGAGCAGAACCACGACGAGCGGGGCATCGTCTTTCCGCGGCCCATGGCGCCTTTCGACGTGAGTGTCGTGCCGATCGGCTATCACAAGAGCGCCGCAGTGCGCGAAGCCGCCGACGGCCTCTATGACGAGCTTGTAGCCGCCGGCGTCGACGTCCTGCTGGATGATCGCGAAGAGCGTCCGGGGGTCCTGTTCGCGGACATGGATCTGCTGGGCATACCGCACCGCCTGGTCCTGTCCGACAAGGGCCTTGCGGCCCGCACCGTCGAGTACAAGGGCCGACGCGACGCGCAACTGCAGCACGTTGTCTCCGCCGATGCAGTGAGGTTCCTCAAGGAGCGTCTTGCCACGGCATGAACGGCTGGGCCGCGCCGCATCGTCTGCTGCTCGCCATGGCGCTGCTCATGCCCGTGCCGGCGCTTGCCGGCGCGCAGCTCTACGAGCCGCTCGCGGACAGCGTGCGCGCCGCGCTATCGGCCGCGGTCGGTGACCGCCCCCCGCCGACCCTGGTGTTTCGCCGCCAGGATGACGCGTACCGGTGGCTCACTGAAATGTCCCAGCGCCTGGCGAAGCAGATACCCGACCGCACGGTGCGATTGCAGCTTCTGAGATCGGTGCAGTACGAGGCGACCCGCGCGGGGCTGGACCCCCAGCTGGTGCTGGGGATCATCGACATCGAGAGCGGGTTCCGCAAGTACGCGGTATCGGCCGCGGGAGCCCGCGGCTACATGCAGGTGATGCCCTTCTGGGTCAAGCTGATCGGCCGGCGGCGCGACAACCTGTTTCACCTGCGCATCAACCTGCGCTATGGTTGCGTCATCCTGCGCCACTATCTTGACCTGGAGAAAGGGGATTATTACCGCGCCCTTGGCCGCTACAACGGCAGCCTGGGGCAGGCCGACTATCCCAACCGGGTGATCAGGGCATGGCGGAACCGATGGCATTACAACGGCGCGACGAATTGAGCCGACCGTGATTCGCAATCCGCTCGCCAGGCCCGGTTTCGCCAATTGGCTCTACGGCTTTACGCCCCCTGAGCGAGGAGCGGTGGTCCTGAGCCACCGGCGCGTGTATATCGTGCCGACGCGCCTCGGCTGGCTGTTCGGCGCGACGCTCGCCATCCTGCTCATCGGCTCGATCAACTACGCGATCTCGCTCGGATTCGCCCTGACGTTCCTGCTGGCCGGCGTGGGCCTGGCGGCGATGGTGCACACAGCGCGCAATCTCGCGCGCATGTCGGTGAGCGTCGGCCGCGCCGAACCCGTATACGCCGGCGAGTCGGCGCAGTTCCGCCTCTACCTCGACGGCCACTCGCAGTTCGAACGCCCCGCGATCCTGGTGCGCCATCTCGCATGCGGTACGCAGCTCGTGATCGACGTGCCGCCAGCCACCTCGGCAGAAGTGGTCCTGGCGCTGCCCGCAGCGCGGCGCGGCTGGCTGCGGCTCGGGCGCGTCATGCTCGAGACGCGCTTTCCTCTCGGCCTGTTCCGGGCGTGGAGCTACGTTGAGCCCGAGGCGCGCTGCCTGGTCTATCCGCGGCCCGAGCGCTCGGCGATGCCCCCGATGAGCGCCGATTCCGGCACGGGCGCGGGGCCCGCGCGAGCATCCGGCAACGATGATTTCTCCGGCCTGCGCGGTTACCAGCTTTCGGACTCACCACGCCATGTCGCATGGAAAGCCGTAGCGCGCAGCGACGACATGCTGACCAAGCAGTTCTCCGGTGACGCTGCCGCGGATTTCTGGCTCGACTGGCAGCTGCTGCCCGCGCGACTGGACCTCGAGCAGCGTCTCTCGCGCCTCGCCGGGTGGGTGCTCTCGGCAGAGCGCGCGAGCGCTCGCTACGGCCTGCGGCTGCCCGGCGTCGCGATCCCGCCGGGGCACGGCGACGCGCATCGCGCGGCCTGCCTGCAGGCCCTGGCGCTCTTCGAGGCGCCGTGAGCTCCGTCCCGCACCCGCTTGCCCCGGAGCTGCGTGCGGTCAGCGGTCGCGACCTGGCGGGACTGCTTCTCTCCCTGATCATCGTCGCCGCGCCGCACGCGGCGCGCACGCCATGGTGGCTCACCGGCCTGGTGCTTGCGCTATACGGCTGGCGCGCGCTCCTTGCGCTACTGCGGGCGCCGTTGCCGCCGCGCTGGCTGCTGCTGTTGCTGGGCGCCGCGGCGATGGCAGGCATCTGGGCCGAGTACCACATGCTGTTCGGCCGCACCCCGGGGATCGTGCTGCTCACCGTGTTCTCGGGCTTGAAGCTGCTCGAAATGCGCACGCATCGGGATGCCATGGTGATCGCACTGCTGTGCTTTGTCCTCATCATCACGAACTTCTTCTATTCGCAAAGCATCCCTGCGGCGCTGGCGATGTGCGTCGCGCTGCTGGTGATCGTGACGACCATGGTGGGATTCAACGCGCCGCGGCGTCCGCCGCGCGCGAATCTGCGCACCGCCGGCCTGCTCCTCGCGCACTCGGTGCCCGCGGCGCTGGTCCTGTTTCTGCTCTTTCCGCGGGTCCAGGGGCCGCTCTGGGGCTTGCCGCAGGATGCCTACGCCGGCATTACCGGCCTCAGCGACACGATGTCCCCGGGCACGCTCGCACGCCTCGCAATATCGGACACGATTGCGTTTCGCGCGGAGTTCCAGGACAAACCGCCGCCCCCGAGACTGCGTTACTGGCGCGGACCGGTGCTATGGGATTTCGACGGCCGCACCTGGCGCATGGGTGCGACGGAGATCGCACCGTTCAAGGCGCCCACGGGGGGCGACGCGCGCTATCGCTACAGCGTCGTGCTCGAGCCGCACAATCGCGACTGGCTGTTCGCCCTCGAAACCGCGGCAAGCCTCCCGCAAGACGCGCGCTTTACCGCAGATGGGCAGATTGTAGCGCGGCGCGCGGTGCGCGAGCGAAGGCGCTACGACCTGATCTCGATCGCCGATCCGGCGCCCGAGCCGCGGGCAGATCCCGCGACCCTGCGGCGCGCGCTGCGTCTGCCGCAGGACTTCAACCCGCGGGCTACGGCGCTCGCCGACGAGTGGCGTCGCGATTCCGGCAGCGATGCGCAGGTCCTGGCGCTGGCGATCGACTGGCTCCGCGTGAGCCACATCGTGTATACGCTGGAACCGCCGCTCCTCGGCCGCGACTCGATCGACGAGTTTCTGTTCGACTCGAAGGCCGGATTCTGCGAGCATTTCTCCTCGGCGTTCGTGTTCCTGATGCGCGCCGCGGGCGTGCCGGCTCGCGTCGTAACCGGCTACCAGGGCGGAGACCTCAATCCTGTCGACAACATCATCACGGTGCGCCAATCCGACGCCCACGCCTGGGCCGAGGTGTACCTGCGCGGTCGAGGCTGGCTGCGCGTCGATCCGACCGCCGCGGCGGTGCCCAGCCGGATCGAGTCGGGCTTGGCGCGCGCGATGCCGGAGGGCGCGTCGCTGCCGCTGCTGATGCGGCCCGAGCTGAGGTGGCTGCGACCGCTGCGTTACAACTGGGAGGCCATCACGCACAAGTGGAACGTATGGGTGCTCGGCTACGACCCTCAGCGCCAGCGCGATCTCATGGCGTTCGTCGGCATACGCGACGCCGACTGGCGCAACCTCACCGCGGCGCTGTTCATCATTCTCGGGATTCTGATGACGCTGCTCGTCGCGTGGTCGCTGCGGCGCCTGACGCGGCCTGATCCGGTGCAGCGCGCCTGGGTCAGGTTCTGCCGCAAGCTCGGCGCACGGGGGGTGGAGCGCGCAGCGTGCGAAGGACCGCGCGACTTCTCGGAGCGCGCGGCGCGCAGCCTGCCTCGGGCGCGTGCCGCCATTGGACGGATCGGCGAGCTGTACCTGGCGCTGCGCTACGGCGCCGACGCGCCGCCGGCGAAAATCGACGAACTAAGGCGCCTGGTGCGCGAATTGCGAGTGACATGAAAGCTCCCACCATCGTTCTCGCGGCACTGGCGGCGCTTGCCGCCAGCCCCGCGCTCGCCGGCCCTCCCGAGTCGCGCTCCTACGCCGATCGCCCGGAGGTGCGCGCCTTTGTGCGCGAGATGGTGCAGCGGCACAACTTCAAGGAACCGGAGCTGCTTCGCGTATTCAAGCGAACCAAGCGCGAGGACGCGATACTCGAGGCGGTCGAGCCGCCACCGGCGGACAAGGCGCGCTCATGGGAAGAATACCGCGACATCTTCATCACCGAGCGCCGCATCGACGCGGGGCTCGCCTTCTGGCGCCGGAATCAGGAGCCGTTGGAGCGGGCGCGGCACCTTTACGGCGTTCCGGAGGAGTACATCGTCGCAATCATCGGCGTCGAAACCTTCTTCGGACGCAACACCGGTCGCTGGCGGGTGCTCGACGCGCTTACGACGCTGGCATTCGATTACCCGCCGCGCGAGGAGTTCTTCAGAAGCGAGCTGGAGAACTATCTTCTTTACGCGCGCAAGGTCGGCGTCGACATGCTATCGGTGAAAGGCTCCTATGCCGGCGCCATCGGCATACCGCAGTTCATGCCGAGCAGCTATCTCAGGTATGCAGTCGACTTCGATGGCGATGGCGTCGCCGACCTGCGCAACAGCTCCACCGACGCGATCGGCAGCGTGGCGAACTTCCTCATGGCGCACGGCTGGGCCGCGGGCGAAGCCGTGCAGCTCGACGCCACGGTCGACGGCGACGCATACCGCCCCTATTCGAACGACGGGCTGCAACCGCGCTACCTCTTGGCCGAGCTGGCAAAGGCGGGCATCGTGCCGATCGGCGCCTCGCCCGCCGGCGACACGCGCGCGACACTGGTGGAGCTTGAAACCCCGGACGCGCCGAGCGAGTTCCGCATTGGGCTGCAGAACTTCTACGTGCTCACGCGCTACAACCGCAGTTCCTTCTACGCCTCCGCCGTCACCGATCTGGCCAAGGCGCTGCGCGCCGCAATCCCCTAGCAAACCGCTCAGGACGAGGGCTTGTCTCCCGGCAGGTACTTGAGCGGATCGACCGGCTTGCCCGACTTGCGTATCTCGAAGTGCAGCGCGGGCTTGTCGGCATCGGATTCGCCCAATTCCGCGATGCGCTCGCCGCGCGTAACGGCCTGGCCTTCTTTCACGAGAATCGTCTTGTTGTGCGCGTAGACGCTGTTGAAGCCGTTTTCGTGCTTGATCACGATCAGCTTGCCGTAGCCCCTGATGCCGGTTCCCGTGTACATGACGCGCCCTGCGGCCGCAGCGTAGACCGGGTCGCCGAGGTGCCCGCCGATGTCCACGCCCTTGTTGTTCGGCTCCGAGAAGCTCGCGAGGAGTTGACCGCGCGCCGGCCAGATGAACCCGATGCCGCGAGCGTCGGGATCCGCCGTTGCGACCGTGGGCTTGGCCGCGGGCTTGGCCTCGGGCTTCGCCTCCGGTTTGACCTCCGGCTTGACCTCGGGCTTCGGCGCGGTCGACGCGGGCTGCGCCGCGGGCGGGCGCGCTTCCTTGGACAACATCGCAAGGTTGGTGCTCGAGTAAGGCAAGCGCAGCGCCTTGGGCGCCGTCTTGGTGCTGCCGTCCCCCACGCCCTGTTGCGAGATCGAGGCTGCATCAAGGGGGCGCGACTCGACCTGCCCCGAGCCTCGGGCGGTGCCCACTTCGACGGCGGGCGCCGCGCCTGCGGCGGCCTGCTCCGGTGGCGTCAGGCGCAGCGTCTGCCCGACGCTGATCTTGGTCGGATCATCGAGCCCGTTCCACCGTGTCAGGTCGCGGTAGTCCACGCCGTGCTCGAGCGCAATGCTATAGAGCGTGTCGCCCGCCTTGATCACGTACTCGGTCGGACTCGAGCGCGGCACCGGAGTGGTCTGCGCCACGGGCGGCTTCGAGCCGACCGAGCGCGTCGGTCCGCGGTCGACCACCGGCGCCGAATTCGGCGCGCCTGCGCACCCAGCGAGCGCCGCGGCCGCGGCAAGCAGCGCCATTCTCCAGTCGGTCGGTCGTGTCATGCCTTTCCCAGCTCCAGCGGAACGAAGCGCACCGGATCGAGCTCCCTTTCCACGTAGCCGCGCGCTCCCCGCTCGATCAGCATGAGCCGCTGCGCGTCGCGCCCGGCACCCGGCTTCTTCACCGGAAGTATCATTCTGCCACCCAGGGCGAGCTGCCGTAAAAGGGCCTGCGGCACCTGCGCCGCCGCCGCGGCGACGATGATCGAATTGAAGGGCGCGGCCTTTTCGAGCCCGTGGTTCCCGTCGCCGTGAGCCAACCTCAGATTGGAGAGCTTGAGGCCGAGAAGGTTCGCGCGCGCGCGCTCGAGCATGCCGCCGAGCCGCTCGATCGAATACACGTCGTCGGCGAGCTGCGCCAGCACCGCGGCCTGATAGCCGCACCCGGTACCCACCTCGAGCACCTTTCCCAGCTTGCGACCGCCCGCCGCCCCCTCGAGCAGCACCTCGATCATGCGCGCCACGACGAAGGGCTGGGAAATCGTCTGTGAGAAGCCGATTGGCAGCGCGGTATCCTCGTAGGCTCGACTGGCCAGCGCCTCTTCGACGAACACGTGGCGCGGCACCATTGCCATCGCCACGAGCACGCCTTCGTCGCGTATGCCCTTCTCGCGCAGCCGCTCGACCATGCGCCCCCGCGTGCGCTGCGAGGTCATGCCGATGCCGGAGAGATTTCGCGGGCTGCGCGCGTTCACGTGGTCAACCAGTCGCGCACCATCGCGAATTGTCCGCCGAATGTGAGGTCTACTTGCAGCGGCGTGACCGAAACCCTGTCGTTTTCCACCGCGTGGAAGTCCGTGCCCGGACCGGCGTCCGCCGCCCCGCCCGCCGCCCCGATCCAGTACGCAGTGTCGCCGCGCGGCGTCGTGGTCTTGACCACCGGCTCGGCCTTGTGACGTCGGCCGAGACGCGTCACCTCGATGCCGCGCAGATCGGCGTGCGCGACATCGGGCACGTTGACGTTGAGCAGCACCGCCTGGCGCATGGGCGCGCGCGCGAACCGCTCCACCATCCGCACCGCGACCTCGGCAGCGGTCGCGTGATGGCGGCCCGCCTTGCCGACGAGCGACACCGCGAGCGAAGGAATGCCCAGCAGGAAGCCTTCCGTCGCCGCCGCTACCGTGCCCGAATAAATGGTGTCGTCGCCCATGTTGGCACCGAGATTGATGCCCGAAACCACGATGTCGGGAAGAATGTCCAGCACACCCGTTACCGCAAGATGAACGCAGTCGGTCGGCGTGCCATTGACGAAATAAAAGCCGTTGGCCGCCTGGCGCACCGACAGCGGTCGGTCGAGCGTAAGCGAGTTCGATGCCCCGGATCGGTCCCGCTCGGGCGCTACCACCGTCACTTCGCCGGTCGCCCGCAATGCTTCCGCCAACACGGTGATGCCGGGAGAGAAATAACCGTCGTCGTTGGATATCAGGATGCGCATCGCGGGACCGTCGAATTCTATCCGAGCCGCTCGTTTGCACAAAGCTTGCGCCGAGGCAGGGGCGCGAAGCATGAGCATCGTGGGCTTCGGCGTGCGTGTGATCTCGCATTTCGCAGCCGCCTAACCCATAATTAATGCCAGACTTCGTCAGGCGTGCCAAAGGAGGAGAAGCATCATGAGGTTATACATGCACCCGGTGTCGACCACGTCGCGCACCGTCCTGTTGTTCATCGCCGAGGCAAAGCTCGACGTCGAGCTGAAGGTGGTCGATTTGCTCACCGGCGAGCATCACAAGGAGCCGTTCGTTTCGATCAACCCCAACCGTCTGGTTCCGGTGCTGGAGGACGACGGCATGATCCTCACCGAGTGCTCGGCTATCCTCAAGTATCTCGCCGACAAGAACGGTTCGCAGGCCTACCCCAAGGATCTGCGCCAGCGCGCCAAGGTCAACGAGATGATGGACTGGTTCAATTCCAACATCTACCGCGATTACGGCTACGGATTGATCTACCCCCAGATCTTCCCAAACCACCAGCGCCCCGAGGACACGGTGCACAGGGGCACGATCCAGTGGGGACTGGAGAAATCGAAGGGCTGGCTTGAAATTCTGGACAAGTACCTACTGGGCACCCACAAGCCTTACCTGTGCGGCGACGCCATCACCATCGCCGACTACATGGGCGCAGTCATCCTGGAGGCCGGGAAAGCGGTCGGCTGCAAGTTCAGCGCCTATCCGAACGTCGAGCGCTGGCTGCAGCGCATGCGCAAGCTCCCGAGCTGGAACAAGGTGCACGAGGTGTTCTACGGCTTCGCCGACTCGCTCAAGGGGACGCGATTCGCCGCGATCTGAGGCGATGGAGGAACACATGATCAAGGGATTGCATCACAACGCTTACCGCTGCCGCGATTCGGAGGAGACGCGCCGCTTCTTCGAGGATTTCCTGGGGCTCAGGCTGGCCGGTGCGCTGGAGATCAAGGAAACGAAGACCGGACGCCGCACCGAGGTGCTGCACACCTTCTACGAGATGGGGGACGGCTCGTACCTGGCGTTCTTCGAGGCGCCGGATCACCCGTTCGAATTCAAGGACCAGCACGATTACGACCTGCACATTGCGCTCGAGGTAGATCGCGCCACACTGGATCGCATGTACCGGAAGGGCAAGGCCGAGGGGCGCGAGGTGCGCGGCGTATCGGATCACGGGTTCATCGACTCGATCTACTTTCGCGACCCGAACGGCTACGTGATCGAGCTCACCTGCAAGCGCGAGGGCCACGACGAGGCCATGGACCCGGCCAAGAACGGCGCGCGGTCGATCGTCGAGCGCTGGACGAAGGGCAAGCAGGCCAAGGTAGCGTAACCGCGCGTGCCGTCGTTCGACCTGGTCATTCGCAACGGTGAGGTAATCGACGGCTCCGGCGCGCAGCGCGCGCGCTTGGACGTCGCCATCAAGGGCGAGCGCATCGCCGCCGTCGCCGAACCCGGCTCCCTGCGAGCCAGCACGGAGTTCGACGCCTCGGGCAAGGTCGTCGCCCCGGGGTTCATCGACGTGCATACGCACGACGACACCGCGCTGATCGACCGCCCCGAGATGGCCATGAAGGCGAGCCAGGGGGTCACCACCGTCATTTGCGGCAATTGCGGCGCGAGCCCCGCCCCCTACACGCGCGCATCGATCCCCCACTTCCTGTCGCTGATCGTGAAACGGCCCGACAACGTCGCGCCGAGCTTCGAGGAATTCGCGCGCAAGGTCGAGGCCGCGCGGCCGGCGATCAACGCCGCGTTCCTCATCGGCCACTCGACGCTGCGCATTTGCGCGCTGGGCGAGGACCTGAAGCGCCCGGCGAGCGACGCGGAAGTCGCGCACATGCGCGAGCTGCTCGACCAGAGCCTCGAGCAGGGCGCAATCGGCATGTCGAGCGGCCTGTTCTATCCGCCGGCGATGGCCGCCACGACCGACGAGCTGGCCGAGGTCGCCAGGCCGCTCGGCGCGCGCGGCGGCATCTACACGGCCCACATGCGCGACGAGGGCGACGGCGTGCTCGAGTCGATGGACGAGACCTTCGAGATCGGACGCCGCGCGGGGGCGCCGGTGGTCGTCTCGCATCACAAATGCACCGGGCGCGCCAATTTCGGACGCATGCGCGAAACGCTGCCGAAGTTCGACCAAGCGATGAAGACGCAGCAGATCAGCTTCGACGTCTACCCGTACATCGCCGGCTCGACCATCCTGCACGAGGCGATGCTCGATCGCGCGGAGAGGGTCCTCGTTACCTGGTCGGACTCGGTCGACGGCGTCGGCGGGCGCGACCTGAAGGAGCTCGCGGCCGAATGGGGCGTGCCGATCCGCGACGCGGTTGCCAGGCTGCAGCCTGCCGGAGCGATCTACTTCATGCTCGACGAGAGCGACGTGCGCAAGGCCCTGTCGCACCCGGCCGCGATGGTGGGCTCGGACGGCATACCGTTCGACGCGCACCCGCATCCGCGACTCTGGGGCACCTTTCCCCGCGTCCTGGGCCGCTACAGCCGCGAGCTGAAGCTGTTTCCGCTGGAGCAGGCGGTGCACCGCATGACCGGGCTGTCGGCGAAGAACTTCGGCCTCACCAACAGGGGGCTCGTCAGGCCCGGCTACTACGCCGACCTCTGCGTGTTCGACCCTGCTACCGTGATCGACACGGCGAGCTTCGAGAAGCCGATCGCCGCTGCGCTCGGCATCGACCTCGTGATCGCCAACGGCGTGCCCATATGGCGCGACGGCCGGTCGACAGGCGCGCGCCCCGGCCGCGTGCTCAGACGGCAGGACCTGCAGTCCGAAGCGCCGGCGCGCTGAAGTCAAGCTGCGGTCCGAGAGGCACGATGCCGCTCGGGTTCAGCTTCTCGTGGCTGCCGTAGTAGTGGCGTTTGATGTGCCCCATGTCCACCGTTTCCGCGACCCCCGGCCACTGGTACAGCTCGCGGGTGTACGTCCACAGGTTCGGATAGTCGACCAGCCGCCGCAGGTTGCACTTGAAATGGCCGTAGTAGACCGCATCGAAGCGCACCAGCGTGGTGAACAGGCGCCAGTCCGCCTCGGTGATGCGCTCCCCGACCAGATAGGGCTGCGCACCCAGCCGGTCCTCGAGCCAGTCGAGCGTTGCGAACAGCGGCACGACCGCCTCCTCGTACGCTTCCTGGTTCGCGGCGAATCCGGCCCGGTACACGCCGTTGTTGAGCGTCCGGTAGACGCGCTCGTTTACCGCGTCGATCGCGCCGCGCAGCGGCTCGGGATAGTAGTCACCGGGCGCCGCGCCCACGCCGTCGAATGCCGAGTTGAACATGCGGATCACCTCGGCGGACTCGTTGCTGACGATCGCCCCGGTCGCACGATCCCACAGCACCGGCACCGTGACCCGGCTGGTGCAACGCGGGTCGGACCTCGTGTAGATCTCGCGCAGGGTGCGCGCGCCGTTGACGCTGTCGGCGACGACGCCCTCGCCCGGCTCGAAGGACCAGCCGTCGCGTCCGAGGTGCCAGTGCACCACCGACAGACCGACGATGCCCTCCAGCCTCTTGAGCCTGCGGAAGATGAGCGTGCGGTGCGCCCAGGGGCAGGCGAGCGACACGTACAGGTGATAGCGGCCAGGCTCGGCCCGAAATCCGCCGCGCCCGCCCGGACCCGGGCGCCCGTCCGGGGTCACCCAGTTGCGAAACCTCGATTCCGCACGCTCGAACCTACCGCCTGCAAGGCGCCAGTCGTTGCGCTCGCTGTGCCACACCCCTTCGATCAGCTGCCCCATTTACGAGGACCCCAAAATGCGAAGGGCCCGGGGACGCGTCCCTGGGCCCTTTCATCGTGTCTGGTCGGGGCGGCGAGATTTGAACTCGCGACCACCTGCACCCCATGGAGCCCCGAAATCGATATCCGTTACATAGATATCAGTGTACGCGCCAAAATTCCTAGCTGGTTCCCGACTTTGATCTTGTTGGAGATTTACGAACTGTTTTGGCGGCTTCCGAATGAGGCGACCAGCGGATTAAAAGTCGCAATACAAGTTGCTCGTAACGCTTGCCCCGCAGTACAGCTAGAGGCGTAAAGCAGGTCCGTCACGTGGTGTTCGGCGACGGAAAGGCACAAATCCCGCACACCTATCCGTCCGAGCGATTACCCTTACTTGTATGGGTTCGGCGGCGCTGATGGGAAAGATCCTTTCTACCTTGTGCCCGCGAGTAGACGTCCTTGACAAGTTTGTAGCACCCGCACGCAGCCGCTACGAGACCTCTATGGTTTAGGATCGTGAAGTTGCCACGGCGGTAGGCCATGAGCTTGCGTTCCCGCAGGCCGCTCGCTGCCAGGCTGACGCCGACACGCCGTACGCCCAGCATGAGCGCAAGAAATTCCTGCGTAATGCGAAAGTCATTGGAGTGGATGCGGTCGCTGGTCATCAGGATCCAGCGGGCCATGCGCTGTGACACCCGATGGAAACGGTTGCACGCCGCAGTCTGCGCGATCTGGATCATCAGCAAGTGGGTAAAGAGGAACAACTCTCTCCTCAACGCGACGCTCTCGCTGAATTCGCGGCGAAAGTCCGCTATCTTCATCCGCATTGCCGAACCGCCACCTTGTACAACGGCTCGAAAAGGCGAGACAGCGATCCCCAGTGCCACGGGAAGCCCGATCATGCCTTCAGAGCCGATGAGTCCGACCTCCGCAGACCGGCCGCCGTCCACACTAGTCAGCATTGAGACGAAGCAGTCGTTGGGAAAGTACACATACCGAATTCGGGCTTGGGATTCATAGAGAACCTGCCCAAAGATCAGCTTGACCCGTTCGAGGACGGGCAGCAGTTTCCGATAGTCTTTGCGGGGCAATCCGGCAAGCACGCGATTCTGAACTGACAGTTTTATTGCGCCCAGCGTCATGCTCCTCGACGTACAGCCTCCTCAACTCGTCTATTGGGAGCCACTCTTCGAATTTCAGAAGATGCATCCCGGACGGGCTCGAATCGAACAGCGTCGAACCTAGAGAAAAGTCTAAGTCGCTACCATAAGGACGTGCAATATTGTTCGGTACCAGACATTTTCCAGGGACAACGCTCCCTTACCCGTCACAAGGATTTTCAGTTTTACCGAGCCATTGCGGGTATTCAGTAGATCCGACGTGACCCCTGTTTCAGTAGCAGTTTGATTTAGAGTCCATCGCTGCAAACTGTACTCGATTCTTTTGCGCCTGAGTTCGCTCGCGAACTCAGGCGCGCCGCGTAAACGGCCGGCGGCACCCCACCCAGATCCTTCTTCGGCCGCGGCTCGTTGTAGTCCCGTCGCCACTCCTCGATGACGGTGCGCGCATGCGCCAAGCTCGTGAACCAGTGCTCGTTCAGGCATTCGTCGCGCAGCCGTCCGTTGAAGGATTCGACGTACGCATTCTGGTTAGGCTTGCCTGGTTCGATGAAGCACAAGGCCACCTCGTTCTCGTGCGCCCAGATTGCCATCGCGCGCCCGCAGAACTCCTTGCCGTTGTCCGAGCGGATCAACTTGGGCAATCCGCGCTCGAGCTTGACGCGCTCCCGGAGCCTCGTCACGTACGCCCCCGCGATCGCCGTATCGGGCGCGATCGTCACCGACTCGTGCGTCGCGTCGTCGACCACGGTCAGGCTACGGGAACACAACTAGGCAATGCACTGTATTTGCCGCCGGAACTCGTCAATACGGGACGTTGGACACATCAGTCGGATATCTACCAACTTGGTTTCGTGCTGATATCTCTGCTCCTAGGTCGGCATGTGATTCCGCCAAATGTGGCCCCTGCAGAAATGGGGCGGATGATCCGGGAAGGCGTACCTAGACAAGCGGCGGAAGGCCTAGTTGGGAAACATGGGGAACTGGGCAGAATCCTCACGCGGATGGTGTGTCGGAGCGAGGATCTGCGGTATCCAAATGCAGCGGTGGCGTGGCGCGCTATGTTCGACGGGCACAATCGGCAAGTCGAACTTGATCGGGTGAAACGCGACGCGCTCGCTAACGCACTGAAGACGTTGGGGATTGGTGCGGGACTCGCACTCTTGGGAAGCCTGGCTTCAAAGGCTTAGAGGGTCACCTTCTTTCAGCCGTCGGCTAGACGCTCGGATTTGGACACGCCCTTTGAGTTTTGGACGCGGGCGCCAAAGAGGAACGTCTAAGCCTTTGAAATCTGGTCGGGGCGGCGAGATTTGAACTCGCGACCACCTGCACCCCATGCAGGTACGCTACCAGGCTGCGCTACGCCCCGAGGGCGCGAATTATAGCAGGGGCGCTCGGGCGGCCCGCGCGGGTCGCC
>Ga0316628_100000120_pt1 | contig 46363 bp, 79 predicted proteins | sample OWC_Aug_M2_C1_D5_FD_207648 | JGI IMG/M metagenome (GOLD analysis project Ga0316628, IMG submission 207648) | Wetland soil microbial communities from Old Woman Creek delta, Ohio, United States - OWC_Aug_M2_C1_D5_C | ecosystem: Environmental > Terrestrial > Soil > Wetlands | place: USA: Ohio...
TGGATCCAAAGCGCTGTTTTCACTGGAATTTGTAACAATGGTGCCATCTTCGGGTGGCAAGAGGAGACCGATATCCGTCCGTTCATCCGGCATCGCTGGATCGATGAAGCTGCCCTGCAACACTTAGTTAGCTTGAACCTGGGCGAGGCTCTCAAGATGTCAGATGCTGCGATCAAGATGTACGTTGAAAGTTACACCATTTCCATGGGGGAAGAGCAGTTACTGGGAATGGTCAACGAGTATCGTGCCAAGTACGGACTGCTGGTCTCCGAAAGTCAATCGTGGCTTGGTGCCGTAGCCACTGAGGTAGGTCAACGAGGTGATCGCCAGATCACTTTAGGTGATGTGGTCAATGGCCTTACCGTGCAGGCACATGCAACCAAAGACCCTATTCGTGGTGAATTGTTTGAACGGATTGCTGGTGACGCTCTGACCGAGCGCCTGGGCAATGGGCTGTTTGGTCGCAATATCCACCAACGAGCTCCGGCTCTGGTCTGGCAACCTGAATAAGATCCGATGAGGAGAGTGTAGGGGGCACTCTCCTGCCACAGGAGGCTATCAAAGATGCTGCGAGTAAGACTAACCCGACCGAACCAAAGTAGAACGATCTATCGTAATGTTTCTACGATTGCGTTCTACCCAAGAATCGACCCTCAGACTGAGGCCTACGTCGTCATGACAAAGCCAGATTTGAAGGGCGGGTTTGGTCATATCTTTATCCGTGAACAACCACTCTCAGTTATTATAGAACAGGAGGAAGAGTAGCATGGCCACTTTTAGTATTGTCAATAAGCAAGTAAAAGCTGAAGGCCTCATTCCAGGATCAATCGATGACAGTATTGCCAAATGGAAGTACGTCAAGGAACACCTTAGCGAGATTCATGATTCTGGTGACGGTGGGCCACATTCTTGCGCTCTGTGTCTGAAATACTACTCGTCAGCGGGCTGCGAGGGTTGCCCTATCAGTGAATATACTGGGCAAGAAGCCTGCATGGGTACTCCCTATACTGACTGGTTATGGGCAATGTCTCTAGATCAAGATAGAAGGGTGGTTGTCCAAAGAGAAATAGCTTTTCTTCATAAGGTGAAGAAAAGTATGGAGAAGAAATGAGAAAACAGATCCGGGTGCTTTGTGGAGTCCCGAAAGAATACTGTGTTGGTGGCAAGTTTGTCACTGACCAAGTATTTAGCACGGATAAAGCCCACTCGAGCCATGTAGATGCCTTCAATTGCATGGCACGCTATCTGGTCAAAATCCTGGGCTATGAGCGCATTGGCGCTCGAGACTTCAAACCCCCAGACGGTGGGCCTATCCGCATTCTGACTAAGAAGGTCAGATTTGGTGGTCTGTTAGTCTATGGGAAGGAACAGCAGCGCTTTATGCCAGAGAAACGCAATGCTGGCAACCGAGGAGTAGTAGCATGAGGCACAATCTACCTCCTAACATCCGTCATACTGGAAGTATGTCCCAGGATCTCTTTATAGAGACCGTCAATAACCGCATTGAGTGGTACTACCTAGCCAACAATATAGAGAGCGATGGGCCATACTATTTGATCGTAGTCCTGGTTTGGAAAACTGCATCTCCCCACGAGAACACTGAAATGAAACGTGGTTATTGGGGAGTTATCAACAAGAGAGACTGGATTCATACCGACGATAAGCCCCTTGAGCGTATGTCTATCATCAAGGATTTTATTCGGCTAAGAGCTACTCTAGAGTATAAGGTCGCCAAGGCCTATTTTGGAGAAGACGAGGTTACGATCTTCAATTACGATGATCGTGAGGATCCTATTTGGATCAAATTATTGCCTAGATAGGAGCTAACATGGGCAAAACTGAAGATGAAATGGAAGATCTGGTTTTAGAGGCAATCCTTGAGGAAATCAACCTGAAACTCGAGGACTTGAAGAACGAACTGGAGGCTGAAGGTGTCTCTATGACTGTTGAAATTCATAAACCGTCTAGGCTCCCAGTATGGCTGCAGAAGATCCTGGGACGACATGGATAGAAAGCCAGCTATCCTTGTAACTAAGCTATCTCACGGGAAGTTTAGAATTCAGGTATTGGCTGCAGTCCGGCCATATCAGTATGAGGTAAGATTTCTTCACATCGCTAAGGCTATTGGATATGGCATTCAAGTTGGTTATTGGTTGGCTACCGGAATAAAGCCAGAACTAGTGAGGCAATTCAGAGATGAGGACACCAGAAGAAGCTGAGAAGAATCTCGACTTGATCTTTGGACAGGCTACTTCTGGATCTCTGGGTAGTCATCTACTCAGGTGGATCTATGAAGAAGAGCCAGGCTTTGAGGATTACGCAGAGGAATATATCGCCTTTGGTGAAGCCTGGCAGATGCTCGGTAACGCCCTGATTCCAGAAGCCTCGTATGAGAAGCTTAGTTCAGTAAAGCGTGAGTTGCTCGCTACTTACAAGGATTGGCGAGCAAGAGAACTTCAGAACCGTGCTGATCGTGCTAAGGAAGAGTCTTGGTATGCTGCTAATCTTCTAGGGCCAGAGGACTGGGAACATGAATTTGACGAAAGTCCTAGAATGATGCTTCTTAGAGATGCTCACGAAGTACAAGAGCAAATGCAGCGAGAGAAGGCAATGAAGGACTGTATCAAAAACCTTCCACCAGAGCATGTGCCTGAGTTCTGGGAAGAGGAGGGTCATGCCGGGGATCCTCACGAGACCGAATGTGACTAGGAGATGATATGGGAACCTATGATACTAGAGGTGGCTATCCAATTAGTCCAGATGAGCCTGACACCTATTGCTCTATCTGTCACCATCTGGTTGAAAGCTGTACCTGCCCAGAATGTTCTGTTTGCGGTGTGGCAGGAGATCCTGATTGTATAAATATTCACATGAAGTGGGATCAATGGCCTCACTTCAAGGAGGTATGAAATGACACTCGCAGAACACTTATTCAAGTACGGTTATGTAGCCAGTGCATATGAGCCAGAAATGGATCCTGAGCGTTCTGAGGCCACCTATCAGAAGATGATCGGGGCCTATGGCGAAGATAACGTTTGGGACTATCGGATCTTGAGCGCTGCCTTTGATACCAATGACGCCTTCTTCTCTGGTGGAGATATGTTTCGTGTCAAACGGCGTTCAGATGGCAAGATTGGCCGTCTAAGACAGACTGGAACGACTGTGGGAATTCCACGGTTCTATTACGACTTTGTGGAGATGTGATGAACAGAAAAGCCCCTGATGCTAAGAAGTTACGAGAGATGATCTTAGATCTAAAAACAGATGAAAATCTGCTCTGGCACCTCAGATTCAATTTCCAGCCTTCTCAGCCACCTGAGATGTTTGAAGTAGCCAAGAGGGCTATCAAGCTGGCTAAAGCTGGAAAGCGCTTTGATACAGTAATGCCAGGAATCACGGCAGATGCAGTAATTGAAGAACTGCGTTTGGATGAGTTCATAAATGCCTAGAAAATTTGCTGTTGGTGATCGTGTTCTAGTAAAACTCTTCAACTCTATGGAGGGAAGATTCTACGGAAACCGTTGGGAAGCCTGGATTATGGATATTGACTATCATCACAAATTCGCCAGCGGATATGAAATTGGCTTTAGAGTTTCAAACCCAGTAAATGAGATGTGGGTTCATCGGAAAGAAATTCTCAGGAGGATGCATGTCTAATATGAGCGGAGTGCCTGGTTTTGCCACAACTGACGAAACTTGGGTTTTGGCTCTAAGAGGCCAGGATCGCTTTTTCGTCAGTCCGGGTGTTTTTGGGGATTTGCTCGAGGCCAAGAAATTCACCCATGAGCAAAAAGTGGTCATAGAGGGAAATGGTCTTCCCTATCACTTTGAGTTTCTGGAGACCGAGGAGACAATTGCGCTAACTAAATTCCTACTGTAGGAACTTGACAGCCTAGGGGAAATAGCATATAATGAAAATGTTTTCAAGTATGCATTTCCCCCAAAGTTGATTTGAAAGTGAGGCCATTTATGGTTGTGAGAAAACGGAATGAAGGCGAATTGGGCAGCGCCATGCGCAGTCTGGGCTATTGGGTCTACAAAGGCCGTGATCGTGGATTCGTAACTTGTCCTATCTGCCATCACCCCCTTATGCAGTGCCCATATTGCAAAGGAAGCCTGCTACTGAACAAAGCAATGACTATGCCCGACTTCGTTGTTGCACGCAACTGGTTCTATGTAGAAGCTAAACAGGGTGGAGATAGTTGGGATATCAAAGACTTTACCCCAACACAAATTACTGTCATGGATGAAAATACCCGCAAGGGAGGAGAAGGATATCTATTCCTGGAACTGGGTCTGGGTCGTGCTCCAGATGGCCGATCGGCCTGGTTGGTGCCATGGAAACCATGGACAATGATCATGGACAAGATGCTTAGTGAGGGAACACACTCGCTACGCTTTGAGCAAACAGCAAGATCTCGCATGCCTCTAGCAAAAGATGTACTACGTGGTTTTGAGTTGGAGTGGGAAAGTGGGGGTTGGACTATACCAAAATCACATGTGTTCTGGCAAGCAGGAAAGACAAGATGAATATCCCAGAGGATATAGATACTTATAAAACGCCTGAGTGGGTGCTACTTCCATCACCTGATCGGGCCAAGAAGATTGAAGAGTATTACACTGCCCTTTATTTCAAGATGAGATGGGAACGCAGAGGGGAAGATCTAAGAGATCCCACTGTACTTGAACGTGCCATTGGGGAGGCAAAGCTGAAAGCCTTAGAGAATGTAACCGATCTATCTGAGGCCTCTGAGACCGCAGTGATCAGGTATTTGCAATCAGCCAAGGAAGATGGCTGGTACCGTTATGCAGAGTATGATGATATCAGGCAGATGATTGATGACAAACTGCAGAAAGCTATCGAGCGCTCGCCTAACTCAGGCATGGCTCATGAGCTAGCAGACTTACTCAATATCATCAGCCAGCTAGAAAAGATGGGGGTAGATAAAGAGCTAGTACTAGGGGTCAAAGATAATATCAGTAAGGCACGAGATGCAACCAGACCATTGAAGGCCGTACTAGAAAGCAATGCTCCCAAAAAGCAGAAGCTGGAAGAGATCAGGGCGATTCTCTCTGACGTAGTTGATGAGAACATCAGTGCACGTGGCTTTAGAGACCTGGTTCTTGAACGGATGGGTAAGGTCAAGCGCAAAACTCCGGATCCTGTTGATGCCTCTATCTATCTGATCCCAGGAGGCCGGGAGATCATCGTAATCAGGAGTGATAAAGAGCACACTCGAGCAATCGAGCACGCTCTCAAAGGGATTATCACTGACCTGGACTTCAGAGATCCCATCACACTACAGAAAGAGATAGCTGAACTAGTGATGCCCAAGGCTGCTGGTATGGCACGTCACGCTGTTGTAAATGGTGCTCTTGTTCAGCCGGTGCCAGATGGCTTATTGATGCCCACTCCTGACGAAATGTTGGCAGGGATCATGACTGCTGCTGCCAGATTTAGGGCGCTGATCGAGCAGATAGAAGACCAAGTACTTTATCTTCCTCTTTACAACCTGGATAAGGTTGCACCAGAGAAGATAATTGCCTGGGTTGAAAAGGCGTTGTTCCATAAGCTCCCTGATCATGCAGACGTGCTACACTTTCTACAAGGTCTAGTGCATGACTACTATGCAGTCCCACCTGATGCTCTGGCACTACTGCCAAGTCGGAAACTTGATGTGATGATTGGATATAGTAACGATACGATTCGCTTGGTTCTAAGAGTGGAGTATGTAGCATGAGTAAAAGAATGAGATCTATTCTAACTGTCAAGGTTTTAGCTCTAAAGAATGGCTCTCCAATGAGTGTAGCCTGGACTGACGAGCAGATCCAGGACAAGATAGATTTCTTCCTTCAAAAGGAACCGAAGCTTACGCAAGAGGATTTTGAGGTGGTTGAACTGATGCTGCCCAATATCTACAGCACTGTAGTAGGTATGCTAATGAAGCATGGTATCACTACTGGTAGCCCTTCCCAGGTTTGGGGAAACCGAGCACTATCTCCCGACAGTCCAGAAGAACTGGTACTACAAGCCATACTCTCTGACCAGACTGATATTCTGGCAGAGATGTTTGCCATAGTTGACCAGGAACCTGAGAAGCTCGAGCATCTAGGATTCCCTCTCTGGAAGTGGGAGCAGCAAATCGTACCAGACCATGCTGAGCAACTAATTGAAAGCTTTGAGGAGATTGAGAATGATGGAGGAAACTAAGTATTCTGCTGACCAGTTGAAGGTGCTGACTATCTTCCATGTGACAGACTACCTCAGTAAACATGGTTTTCCTACTGTAGGAATCGGGAAGATGTATGGCTCACACGATCAGCTATTCATCTTCCTGCCAGGTTTTGATGCTGAAGACTTTGTTGCAGCAGGCAAAGAGATAGGCATTGAGATCATTCTTGAAGCAGCAGAGGAGGACTAATGAGACGCGAAGAGAAACATAGGCGTCGATTACTGCAACTCCAAGCCGAGCACCCTGATACGTGCTTTTGTAAAGATGCACCACGATCACTTCATGATCCCATCTTGGAGACTTGGGGCGAGAGCCACTACCGAAAGTGCAGCATATGTGGCAAGAAGTATAGTGATGCACCGGCGATAGCTTCGTAAGGAGGACTAATGCTAACCGAAGAACAGAAAAGAAAGTATCTCAACCATGATTCTGTTTGCTTGTACTGTGGCTCTTACAATATAGATGCAATGGGTATATCAATCGAGGATGGTCAACTATGGCAACATGTTGAGTGTAGTGATTGCCATAAAAGCTGGCGAGATATCTATCGATTGGTCGATGTTGAAGAAGAAACAGAGGATGAGGAAGTAGAACAAGAGCTACTCGGGGATCCTGACGAATGACAATCCCTACTAAGGTGTGGGTACTGCCAAGGCCACGCAAGCCTTACTACCTTGGCAGTTTCCCACTCCACTTTGAGATCAAGCTTATCAGAGAGCTTGGTAATCCACAGAAAATACTGCAGCCCTTTGGAGGCTGGTCACCCTATGGTATTCGCCTAGATCTAAACAAAGAGGTAGCGCCTGATATTATAGCTGATGCTCACTACATACCATTCCAGAGTAACAGCTTTGATCTGACTCTCTGCGATCCACCCTATACCGATAAGCTATCTCAGTCCATGTACAGAACTCCACCACTTCATTACAAACAGTACATGAATGAGGCGGTCAGGGTTACTAAACCTGGTGGTTTTGTCGCCAGCTACCACTGGCGCTGGACAACTAGACCATTAGGAACTGTCTATAATCAGATCATTGTGGTGCTACCAGGCCAGAACCATAGAGCTAGAATCTGTTGTGTCTACAAAAAGGAGTAGTGATGACAAGACCTGTAGTCTTCATAGGTGGGCACGGAAATAGTGGTAGCTTTCAAGCTGTATGGGACGTAGAAACTCAGCGTCCCTTTGAAGAGGGCGAGTATGAACTGATTAACTACGATAACATCCAAGCTGATACAAAGTGCCCAATCTGCAATTCCAACTTTGCAGAAGACACCAATTATTGTGAAGTATGCGACATCGACTGGAACAATGTAGACAATGATCAGGTTGTAGAGGTGCTTCATGAGATCTGGGCTCAACAAGAAAGTGCATGATGCCTAACAAAATGACGCACGACCTAGCTCTAGTCAGTATGGCAACAGGAGTAATATTATCCTTACCTGCTAATGGCGTAGTAGTTTTTCCAATAGCTGCAGGTATGCTTGCTGGCATAGCGCTATCACCTGACTTGGATGTAGCTAACCGGAGACCCAGAACGGTCTGGAACATGTACTGGTGGCTATACTCCAAGCTTATCCCTCATCGAGATTCACTAAGCCATATGCCCCTGATCTCAACTATGATTAGGCTGATTTATCTGCCAGTTATTCCCGTTTATGCCTGGCTCTCCTCGACCGGACATGTGTCCGAGCTAGGCGAGTGGATATTCAAGTGGTGTGTAGTAGGTTTGGCTCTTGCTGACTGTCTGCACACAATCTTAGATATAGCATTTTCCTACTGGAGGAATCGATGAACGATGTCATTATTTACAGGGCTGTATACGGAGCACCTCTAACCGATGCCCAAGCTGAACGGTACGGACGAGAACTAGATCGCCTAATTGCCGAGAAACCAGAGAAGTCGATCAAGCCCGATGAGGTAGTAGAAGCAGCCAAGTTGACTACCTCTCCGTTACATGAATGGTTTACTTGGGATGATAAGAAGGCTGCCAATGGGTTTCGGCATGATGAAGCCAAGGCATTGCTACGGTATATCATTACCGAAGTAAGAACCGCAGAGGAAGTTAGTGTAGAAGTGAGAGTCTTTGATTCTATCAAGACTCCAAGTGGGCCCGCCTACGCTAGTATTCAGACAACCATAAAGAGCCCAGAATTATCAAGCTATATTATAAAGATGGCCTTCAAGTCTCTAAAAGCATGGAGAGATAAGTACCGTAGGTATAGTATGGTGTTCGGGCCAGTGTTTGATGCCATCGATAATATTCAGCTTTAGTTGACTAGAAAAGATTACAGTAAGGTCAGGTATGATGAACTAATGTGGTGCGCAGTAGGATGCAGCAGTGTCCAGTAAAGTGAAGATGAGCTATTATCTTCAAAATTCAATGTCATAGGGTGCCGTGCTGTTTGGTTCTGTCCCGTTGAGCAAGGTAACGTATAGTAAAGTGAAGATGGAATTATCATCTTCTCTTTCAAGTATGGCACCGTTGAGTAGGGTCTAGTGGAGTTCAATCCGTTAGCGTGGAGTTCAGTAAAGGAGCTTAGCATGTCAAAGACAATGACTTTAGTACCACCAAAGTTGCAGAAATTGGAGATCACTCTTGTTGGTGATAGCCCACTTCTGGTCAATAGATATCATGCTGGTGAGGTTGGTGGGGGCAGAAACAAACCAGAGGATGAGTATCTATCATGTGTTTACCACTATGATGACAAGACTTATGGATTTCCATCTAGTGGGGTAAAGAATTCCTGGCTAGAGACTGTCAACAACCAGGTGAAGGGTATAACAAAGACTTACTTCAGAGGGGCAATATTTATGACTGAAGATCTGTTTCCACTTACTGGTTCTGAGCCACGGCACTATGAAAGTATGGTTAGAACTGAGCGTGGACAGATGGTCAAGGCGATCAAGGCCATGTTCTGGCCTTGGGAACTAGCTGTAAATCTCAACTTTCTTCCTGGAGTTATTACACCAGACCAGATTGCCAACATTGCAATGTGGTCTGGCATTACTCAAGGCCTCGGAGCCAGATCCCCACACTTTGGAGGCACATTTGGAGTCTATCACGTCAAGCCGCCAGAGCCAACAGAAGATACAGAAAGTGAGGAACAATGACAAGTGATATGATACCGTGTCCATTTTGTAATGGAAATCACGTAGACTACAACTCCATGGTAATTGGGGCAAATAGTAAAGTAGTTTATGCTAAGTGTCCAGACTGCAAGACCAACTTCCGAGTGGAGCTATCTGTCTATAATACCAGGCCTCGAGAGCAGATGCTCAAGAAGGCACTAGAAGATATGCTCGAGATGTGGGAACATGCCGGTGAGGAGTTCAACTGGGGTGCCTCAGCATTACACGCCGACACCATCGCAATGATGAATGAGGCACCAATAAAAGCACGCAAGGTTTTGAGGGAGCTAAAAGACCTATGAAGCATGTATGTGAGCTATGTGGCAAGGAGTCTGACATCAATTTCAATATGCCCATGGAGATCAGCGGTAAGTATCTTGGTATGCTACAAAGCTATATCTGCATTGACTGCATGGCATCTTACGATGATGATAATGCAGTAGCTAGAGCGATCATTAGTAAGAGACTAGACGAGCTAGCCCTGAAAGGACACCCATGAAATTCAAGAAGGATGTTCGTGTTGATGCTATCCTGGTACACGCAGCAATGCACGATCTGTTTGCACCTGCTGCTATTGGGCTTGGCCTTACTGCTACCGAAGCTTTTGGTAGAGCGATGTGGCTAAAGCACCAGTCGGCAGCTTATATTATTGAAGTTACAGATAAGGTTCTAGAAATGGAGAATGGCAATGGCGATAGTGATGAGGAACGGAAAGGCTAAGCAAGTCAAGAATCTTGGCTGGCTGGTGCACAAACTAGGCCAGGAACTTCCGATCAGGATTGATGTCAGAGGGCTTGAGTCGATGGAGAACTGGCACTGGGAGTGCGTGCTCTTCGTTCACTTCAAGAATAGAATTCTTTTTAGCTCCCTATTCGCAAGTCAAAGCATCTGCTGGCAGTGGCTGAATGCTAGACGATCATTGAAAGGCATGCCTATCTGGTGGCTAAATCACGCAGTAGTACTAAACGGACAGGAGATGCCACATGAGTAGTAGATATTACACACAACTTGCACGGTCGTCAATCCGTAAGGCATTAGATAATCTGGGCAGTGCAGAGGAATATCTTGTTAGAGCTCGGGATGAAAGCGAATCAGGAGATCCTATTCTAGCTCTATACAAGCTCTCTGGAATTGTAAGAGCCCTGCACAGAGTTCACGATAAGATACTTGGTATCTTTTCGCCCTAGGATAATGGATATGGGGCCAAATGTTGAATGGCAGAGCCACAAAGAACATATTGGACATACACTCAAGGTCTCCCTGATTCCTGCGACTGAGTTTCATCCTGAAAGAATCAGGGTTACCTGCGAGACCTGCAACGGATTGATCTGGAGTGAAATCGAGAGCCCAGAAGAGCAAGTAAGACAGCCTTTCAAACCATATCCGAAGTCACAAAGCACGAGGCGCTAATATGAGTTTTAGAAAAGTCAAGCACAATGTAGAGAAAGTAACTCTAGATACACCAGAAGGTTCCTCATACGACGCCAATCATAGAAAAGGGGCAGAGGAGTTCCTTTGGCTATGGTATTTTGCTAATCAGGCTGCAGTTGCTACTGCCTGGAGCTTTGGAGTTGAACCAGACTCTAAAGCTATGAAAGACTTTATGACTTCTCTAGTAATTGCCGTTCTTAGAGAGGCTAAACGCTACTACAAGGGAAAATAGCCTATGGGAACCAGGTCTAGGAATAGCGTCCAATCGCTGGACAAGGTCATAAAAGGGCTCAAGCGCTTACATAGGATACATAAGTCATGGAGGGCCGTAGGCCGTATCCTGGGCCTTCCTGGAGGGACTTTATCATCCATTGTGAAGGATAGGCGAGAGCCCAAAAATCTACACACCAGATTGATCCTTGGTATGTCTGCTTTAGGCAGTGCGCCCATCTGTCCAAGATGTGGGATCGTCCACACCAAGCGTTGTCCAGTGCCAAACGTGCCCAAAGACCTGTTCTCACTCTCAACTGATGAACTACAACGTAGGTTTGAGGAAAGGCAAGAGATGAATGCCAACTGATAGCAACAGGAAATCAAGGAGGAAAAGGTACGAAATGAGGGGGTGCAAGGAAGAGAATAGGAGAGAAGCGCGTGATGCCTACTTTAGTCAGAAGTATGTGCTCATCATGATGAACGAGCGTGGGTTTCCAACTCTCATAATGAGTAATGATCTGGAAAGACTGGAAGAGATTATAACTTATGCTCGTCACGATCATTTCCTACTGAAGGATTGTAAGAAAGGCGAGATACTGCTGGAGGGCAGATGAAAGCTTACTTCTTGTTACATGCTGATAGTATATGCAGTTCCCCGGATCTTGAGTTTCTCAGTTGGGACGAGAAAGAAGCTGAGGCCAAATTCCGTACTCGACAGATTGAATTGCTCAATGAAGAGGGTGATTGGGGAGAAAACCCAGACCCAGACGAGATCATTGAGGGTGTCTATCCCTATGCACCTGATATAAAGGGTAGTATCTGGGACGCCTACTGTGATCGGGATGAGGTGGAAATAATCTGGCTGGTAGATATTCTATTACCTCCTCAAGAAAGCGAGTAGCAAAGAATGACACCCAAAGGACATAGTTGGCTAGATGAATACGACTACTACCTAGTTATGATGAATGATGGTGGAATGCCGCATATCTTTCCCAGTAATGATCTTGAGGCACTGAAGAAGTTGCTGGCCGAAACCTACTGCGATCACTACTATCTGAAAGATATCAAGAACAACAAGATACTGGAGGAGAGCAAATGAGTACCTTCAAGTGCATTCAATGCAAAGAGGATTGTCCCACACCCGAGATGGTACCTCAGCAGTTCGCACGCAAGCTTGGGGATGAGCTTGTAGTCATGAACTACGAGATCTGCTCAACATGCTTCATCAATGGTGGAGCAACTAAAGCTAGAATGGATGAGCTTTGGGAAAACTTTGTGAAATGGAAAGAGGAGAATAATGCCTAAGACACAAGACACACGTAAGCAGAGAGCAGCCGAGCTTATGAGATTGCTAGAATCTGGCCCTATTCTCTTTCGGGGGCATGGAGTAGAGAGAGACGAAGATGCTATGCACCATATGCGAATATGGATTGATTCCTGGATCATTCCTCTAGTAAAGGATCTCGTTCCAGAACTGAGGGAGAAGAGAGAATGAAACTATATCTTCACTACTTCAAGCTAAAGGGAGACTGGACAGTAAAGAACTCTGCTATTGTTACAGACAACACTAGCAAAGAAAAAGCTTTCTCTCTACTTTCTAAGGAACTCCAGGATAAGATCTCTCACTACTTTTATGAACGTTATGAGATTAGGCCAGGTATGATGCTAAGCGCTTTTGGATATGACCGTGCAGATATAGAAGTAGAGTTTCTAAACGAACATCCTTGACACTGAAAACATTTTCAGCTATAATGAGAACGGAGGTGGTATGGATTACTACTCCGATGGCTTTAGAGATGGGCACCTAGAACACTATCTTGGATTAGAGTTATCGATCATAGCCTCGACCTACCCAGATAGACTACTGCCCAATTATTCCCGTGGCTACTTAGATGGCTACTATAGTAGAGAAGGAGAATCAAATGAAAGACGACCAAGAACTGCTCCCGTTAGACGAAATAGAATTGAAACCGGAAGTGCTGCGCTCGGTGGTTGCGATCCGAACCCGCACGATCCCGCCTGAGATGATCTCTGAGCATCCAGGCAAGAGCGGAAAGAAATTCCGCTATCTCAAACATACCAATGCCACTGACATCATGCTAGATAGTGGCTTGCCTTGGGACTATGAAGTATTGAGCTATCAGGTCTTTCCTGACCGCTCAGTAGCTGCCTTGTGCAGATTGACAGTCAAGCTGCATCTAAAGGATGGCTCCTGGGTCTCTCGCACCATAACTGAGGTTGGTGTGCATGATGGCAACGTACAGCCTCCACTACCTGTTGCCTCTGCAGTTGCTTCTGCAGCCAGTCGTGGTTTGCCTCGCTGCATCTTTCGTATGTTCGGGCTTGGGAAAGAGCTTTATCCAGATAGTGTCACTCCGCCTGCTGGCTGGCTACGTGCACTGCTTGGGTATTCCAAGAACCTCAAGATCCCTGAAGGTGACCTGATCGAGGCACTGAAGAAAGCTGACATCACCAAGGAAAATCTTCAGGAGCATTATGAGGAAGCGATTGAGATTGTACACAGTCTCAGAAAGGGATAGTACTTTTATAGCTATGGATACTATTCAGGAAGGCGATATAGTAACTCTGTTCTATAGATATCCAGATAGGACAGTTATCCTCGAGCATCAGAAGGTGATGTACGTTGCTCATGATGTTGGAGATCTATGGCGATTCCAGGAACCCAGTGGCACATTCTATGAAATGAATTCGGGATTTGCCTACTTTGATAAGATGGTGAAGGAGACGCCAAATGTGTGACGAGAAGATCTATGAAGTTAGTGTGTACTATGCTGGAATGTGCGGTTACACCGATGAGTTTATAGTCAAGGCCTGCTCTGAAGATGAGGCTATGCAGAAAGTAAGAGGTAAGGAATGCCGTACCTGTATTGTCTCAGCTAAGGAATTAGACTTGACCGAGCCCTACCAGACTGTATATGGAGATAATTCGTGAGCCCAACTCAAGCTAGAGATAAGTTTATAGCCGGAATGGTGAAGCAAACAGGTCTTACCGAGGCCCGGGTGAAGAAGATCTTATCCGAGCGCTTTGGTAACTACTCTCTTGCTCAGGAACCAAAGATGCGTGCACTGATCCTTGAGATATCTGCAAGCGAACAGGTTGCAAAAGAGCAGAAGATAGAAACCATGCTTGAGGAATACCAGAGAACCCATAAGCCAGATCCTCAACTCTGCCCATATCACAATGCGCCGATCTATGCTGATCCTACCCTGGATACAACCAGAGGCAGAGTAGCAGGCTGGAAGTGCTCAATAGGTGGAACACGCTGCTTCTGGCGTTGGCGAACCGACCGTGCTAGAAAGGCACAGGGATTGACACCAATCGATTGGGAGGCCTATGATAACAAGACCCTTACCGAGGCTACTGGAAAGAGCGTTATCTGATTTTGCTGACTTCTATGAGTTGCTAGCCTTAGTACCAGATATACCAATCCAGTCAAACAGGGAGTGGTGGGATATCTACCACTCCCTACAATGGCGACTGGGTTACACCAACCAGAGACCACCTGGATACACTGCAAAGATTGCACGTCGCCTGAAGGCTGCAGCTTTGCTTTATGAATTCCGTATTTATATGGAGAGGAAACGTGGATATAAACCAGATCAATCACAGTGATCCTGAAGTGAAGAAGGCATTGCAAGAACTATATAAGGTAGTTCACAATCCTGCAGTAGGAAAAACTGAGCGTCGTAATCAGATCCGCATTCTACGTCACACCTTAGCCAATATGGGCATCCATGCTTTTCCATTCTCTTTGAATCCTAAGCACTGGAGCGAGGAGTAACTATGGAGCTAAAACCACTGAAAGCAGGAGATATAATGAGAGTCTGGGTGAACCAAGCTGAAAGAGTGGGCGAAGTTCTGGCTGTGCTTGACGATATGGCCCTAGTAGAATACTCGATGCCCAAAGGAACGTCGGCCTTGAGATTCTATCATGCTAATAGACGTACATTTCTGGCAAAGATAAGTTACCTAAGTCTACCAACTGACTGGGTAGCTGCAATCTTATACCAGGGTGCACTACAGGATTTGATCGGCAAGCCTCAGCAAATTGGTAAGGGTCAGAAACTTACCATCAACATTTGCCCAGATTTCAGGTTTGTGAAGGTAGACGACCATGGGAGAGATTGAACTTGACCTAGTTAGATCGGTAGCTAACCTCTTATCAGAGGGTACCAACATGCTAGACTTCCTTGCTCTAACACCCGAGGAGAGCAAGGTAATCAAGTTTGCTGGCATGAGCCTTAGAACTTTAGCCGAGGTGGAGAACAGAAAACCTAAGCAAGGTATCTACTCCGTAGATACTCTATCCCTGCTGGCAACCAGGTTGATATGGCGTGCCCACATCATAGCCTATGAGGTCAACAGGATGCGTAAGGTAGAAGGCCGAGTAGTCATGGACTTTTACGAGGAGGCTAGACAATATGCCAGACGAGTCAGAGATGGACAAGAAACCGGAAGTACGGACTATCAAGCAGGGGAAGTACACGATCAGGATCCCGCTGAACCAAGCGCCCCAGAGGAAGGGGGAGCCCCACTACGCCGAAGACGATCCCGTAAGTCAGCCAAAGATCCCGAAGTGGACAATACCGGCTAAGGGTAGCCTTCAAGAACAGATCCTGAATGCCGTTGGAAGACGGACATATCAGGTAAAAAGCCGCTTTGCTACAGAAGATGAAGCGGTTGATATTGCCAGGGCTGAGAAGAAAACCCTGGATGATATCGCTGCCAACTGTGCACCTGTCGAGGAAAGAAGCTCTATCTATCCTCGAGAATGGGTGACACATTGCATTGAAGTCTGTTATAGTTTACGGCGTGATGGAAAGCCCATGAATCTCAAGGGCTTGATATCCTTCATCAAGAATATCAACAAGATGCAACAGTGGCTACTGTACCATAACTTAGTAACTGGTGCACGGGTGAAGAGAGCGAACTATATAGAACCGGAGGATAAGGATTTTCTATGAGCACGATCAATGCTGAGATCCCTAATATCCCTCTGATCGACTCCCTGTTTTTCTGGAGGGCATATCTGAAGAAAGATATTAGGGATGTACAGATTGAGTTGAACGAGGAGGGCAGATGTAAGTTTTGCCACGGTCTTAGATTTCTAAGAACCCTTCCAGATGGGAGAACTATCAGATGTGTGTGTGCTCTAAAGGAGATAGAGGTAGATCTGGTTGAGTCCTTTCGCAAGATTCGCACGCCTTATGCTCATGGAGATATTGAGAGCCTTGAGCCGTGGGGATCTCAGGAAAGCCAGGCACAGATCCTTTCTTTCAAGAGAATAGTAAAGTCTTGGGAAAATACTCCAGGTAAGTGGTTGACAATCGCTAGCTATCCTGGCACCGGCAAGACAGTGGCACTCACATGGCTGGCCGATCGTTTCTATCCGTGGGCACTCTATATAGCTGAAGGTGAGCTAGAAGAGCTTGTCTATAAAGCACTTGAAGACAAGGACTACGAGACAAACATCGGCCTGATCAAGCGAGTGCCAATCCTGCTGCTTGATGATCTAGGTTCTAGCCATAGCAGTCCATTCCTGGTGTCTTCGCTGCGTAAGATTATCGATGCCAGATACCAGATGCATAGCGAAAGGCTGACTGTAGTGGCGACTAATCTAGATCGCCAACAGCTAAGAGAATGGGATCCCAGAATTGCCGATAGGATCTTAGATCAAGATCAGACCATTCTGCTCAATCTGGGTCACGTGAAGTCATGGAGAGTGCGTGATGCAAAGACTAGCTAGCTCAGAAGAAATGGCAAAGCTATGGCTTGCACATCAGCGCTTACGCCACGAACACCCAGAAGAGTTTGGTTTGAAGTCCACAGGGATTACAGCACTAGATCACATCCTAGATGGTGGAGTTGAGCTAGGGCAGTTCGTGATTGTCGGCGGTGCTGATAAGAGTGGGAAGACCACTCTGATGCTAGCCATTGCCAAAGCATTCGGTCTGCAGGCAGTCAACTCATTGTTCCTGTCAGCAGAGATGAATATCTTGCAGATGGGCACTATGATGTTTGCCAGTACCAGTGGGATCAGTCGGGGCAAGATCAGGTCGGTCGGGCTAGAGCCCAATGACTGGCGTATACTGGAAGACGTTGCGCCAAGGATCTCCAAGATGAAGATCTGGTGGTCAGATACACTGAGCACCATAGACCACATCAAGGAGGTATGCAACGAGATCAAGCACAACACCGGCGAGGACATCCGGGCCATCTTCATCGACTACATCCAGATGATGCAAGCAGCGAAGGCTAAGCAGAACCGGACTGAAGAGATCTTATATCTTAGCATGCAAGCTAAGAGATTGACACTGGATCGGCTGCAGCCAACCGCTGTATTTGCAGCTTCCCAGAGAAATCGAGAGTCTATCCGAGCAGGTTTGGTGGACTCTCGTTCATTCCTCGGGGGGTCTCTCGAGCGAGATATGGATGTTGGCTTGATTATTGATGAAGAGAAAGACCAGAACAGTCCGACTGGAAAGCCATTCCCTAATATGAAACGTATTACTGTAGTAGGCAGTCGAGAAACCGATAGAGGCAGTTGCCTTGTATTTCATGATGGAGCAACAGCGTTGATAGAAGATACAGAACTACTCCGGCTGGAGGCCGATCCATTCAGATGAAACGCATTTCCTGTCCGAAGATAGGCTTACGCTATGTAGAAGGAACACCGATCTGGGTAATCCTACTGAAGGAACCCAATGGCGACATTGCTGTTGGTCTGGCAAGTGCAGAGACCAAAGAACTCGCCACCCAGATGGCAAAGACATCTGCCAATGATAAGATGGAAATCCTACTGGTAGGCTCACTGGCAGACTATCTAGAGCAATTTGCTAAGAGAATGACTACTAAGGATCAACTCGAGCAGGCTTTTGGGTTGACTGAAAAGGAGAAGTAGACTAAAATTGTTTTCATCTACAACTGGTGAGGCAGGCACACCCCCAGTGTAGATGGCCTAGGTAATGGGGATGCGGAGGTAAAGTATACTGGGGCACAGTGAAACGCCTCTGCATCCCCAAATCAAGAAAGAGAGGAACATATGTCACAGCTAGACCAGGTTGACCTGCTCATCCTAACCATGATCCAGAACGCTCAGAACGCGGGTAAACCTTTACCTAGTATGGAGGAACTACAAAAGGCTACCTTCAAGTCAGTAGGCACGATCTATAACCGTCTTAGGGGTCTCGAGGAAGCTGGTTATATAACCAGTCCACCCACCCCACACCAACCACGATCTAGACAACTCACTCCATTCGGGAGTGGGGTTCTGAAATCAGAAGGCTATGGTGATATATGGGCGCACTAAGAACGCTTACACCAGACGAGCATATTCAAGCCCTGCGTATTCTATTACGTGGGGCTGACTATGTACGGGCTACCCCTGCCACTCTTGCTCAGTCAAGAGGGTTGGCTATCATACTGGGATCTTTACTGAAAATCTACTATCCAACTACAAAGGAACGTGATCTTGTTCGTCACAGAGCTATTGCAGAACTACTAGAGATAGAGAATCTGGAGACCTTCAATGACCTCAACAGTACCCAATGTGCCACCCTTCTTAGCTACTTCAGCGACCTCATCAACCAGGGAAACGCAGCAACTGCAGCGGAAATTCTTACACGACTGGAGAGAATCTCTCAAATTTCGGCTGTGGAACGAGAGATCAGAGTATAGTATTGTTGGTGAAGAATCCATCTATGCCCCAATCTGCCCGATCTGTAATGCTCCTGTCCCACAACCCGAGATGCACGAAGTCTTTCTTACTCGGGGAGATGTTCAAAGAGCTAGGTTTGACATACAGATGCAAATCTATACCCCATGCAACTCTGTTCTACTTCACCACGAGTGCCACGAAACAGCCCAGTTTGACCCAGACGGAAGAGAGAGATGCATGAGGCAGATCCTAGAGTACCACGATATCTCCGAGGTGCTGAATTGGCTAAGCTCAGTGGATGTGGGGAAGGTGAAGGAGGTGATCAGACTTGTCGAGAACTTATAAGACGAAGCCTAACAATGAGCGAGAGTACAGACTGCTGATGTATATTATCCGATATAAAACGCAGAATGGAGGACACTCGCCAAGCTATCGAGAGATGCAAACAGCACTTGCAAATCAGGGTATAGGGCCTCTCTCTACCTCAGTGATCAGATACTATCTACTGCACCTACACAACAGGGGCCATATCATCCTGAAAGATAACGGTGCCAACGCTCATCACGGTGGCAAGAATATCCAGATTGGTTTGCCTGGAGAGAAGTATACAGTCAGTCTGCCCTATGATCCAACTACTCTAGACCCACGGCAGCTAAAACTTCCTACAGTAGGAGAATAGTATGGAGATCATAATCGTATGCATACTACTGATCCTTGCAGCACTTCGGAGGAACCATGGCGAGGAAAAATAACGGCAAGCTAAGAGCGCGACGTAGAGAGATCGAGAGAGAAGTTGCCAGTGTAGCTCGGATATGGAATTTCCTGTTACCGTCTCAGCAGGCACGCTATGAGAAACTTGCTGAAGAGTATGACAGGCTTGGGTTAGAGATGAAGGAAGGCAAAAGTGAGACTACTCATCGTGGGTGAGGGTAGTGTATCAGATCTAGTACGCTCCTTTGAAGCATTTGAGTATTTCTCCAAGCTCGATACATTAGGGAACGAGAAGATCGAGGCTATACTTCAGCACCTCCCGCCACATGGGGGTGATATAGATCTATACCCAGATATTGACGTGGTCGTTGCCTCCAGACCTATGTGGCCACCCCTAATCAAAGCCTACCAAGATAAAGGCGCTGTGGTTATCGTTGACCAGGACGATGACTTTATAGCCATACCCAGAAGCCATGTAGCTTACAGATCAATTGGCCCCGGAAACCCAGAGAGAAGTCTGGATCACCGAGTCGCCTTGACTATGGCCGATCTTCTAATCGTCAGCACAGATGAACTAAAGCAGCGCTTTGTAGAGCGGAGGTACCAGCCAGCCGAAGCTATTACTATCATCCCAAATGCCTGGGCTAATACCAATCCTAAGTGGGAAGAATGTCCACCAAAACCTAAAGATACCATAGTCATTGGTTGGGGTGGTACCATCACACACCGAGAGGACTTCAAGATTGTACTACCAGCACTCGAGGCAGTAGCCTGGCCTAAAATGGACACAGAGATCCATATCTTTGGAGATCCCGAGATCTATAAAATGCTCAGAGGCATTCACGAATATGCCAAGCTTTTCTGCCCAATGGTTGACTATAACGTATACCCACTTGTTCTAAAGAGTTGTGATATCTGGCTTGCTCCTTTGGTGGACGACCATTTCAACCGTAGCAAGAGTGATATCAAACTAGTGGAAGCAGGGGCTGCACGTATTCCCTGGATCGCCAGTTCAGTTCCCCAATACAAAGCTTGGGGTCATGGTGGAATACTCGCAGATTCACAAGTAGCATGGCAAGAAGCACTGACTCTTTTAGTAAAGGATCCTTTACTTAGAGAAGCGCTTGGAGCCAGTGGTCGCACGCACGCTGAGGCACGTAAGTTTGACAATCTCATCCCGAGATGGATAGAGATGGTCGAGAAAGCCTACGAGCTAAGGCAGGATGCGAATACTTTACTGTTACGCCGACAACAAAACCGAATGGAATTGCAGCGAATGGCGGATGAGGGTGCCAATGCTAGCAATCAACCAGACAGAGGAACACCAGGCCAAGATGATCTACATAAGCGAGCTAGTAGAAGGCGTAAGCGGAAGCGCAGGTGATCTTGCCAGGGAAGCCGACATCATTATTGTCCAGCGTCTACTAGTATCCGAGGTACAGAATTCCATCTTCTACTGGAGATCAATGGGCAAGCCAGTAGCTGCTGATCTAGACGATGCCTATACTATTATGCCCAGAACTGTAGCAAGTCATAAGTTCTGGAGGCAGGGCATGATTGGTGGTAAGAAGGACGGTAAAGAGATTTGGCTGCAGATGAAGTACAAGCCAGACGAACAGCTAGTCTGGGGAGTGAAGTTATGCACTGCACTGATCTCCCCATCTAAAGTCATCTGCGAGGACTGGCAAAAGTACACCCGGAACACCTTCTGGACTCCAAACTATATCGATAGTAGCCTCTATACTAAGTTTCGCAGGGTGCCTAGAGGCATGGATGATCTAATAACTCTGGGATGGGGAGGATCCTTCTCTCATGTGGAATCATGGAATGACTCACGCTTGGTTCCTGCTCTGCATAGGATATTACAGGAGAGAAAGAATGTCCGGCTTATTTTAGCCGGTGGAGACCCCAGGATCTACGGGTTATTTCACAAACAAAGAGGTCAGGTAGCTATACACCCATGGGTTGAACCAAGTAAGTGGCCGGAGTACCTGGCTGAGTTTGATATTGGGCTCATTCCACTAGCCGGTGAGTACGATCAGCGCCGATCCTGGATCAAGCCTCTAGAATATGCCACAATGGGCATACCATGGGTAGGTAGTAGAAACCGAATGACCGAAGAGTTTGGCACCATGGGCACCCTGGTTAGAAATAAAACCTACGACTGGTATGAAGCTCTTACAGATGTTATTGATAATATCCAGGCACGCAGAGAAGCCATGTTTCCCTGGATGCACTGGGCTGAAGAGCAAGATATCCATGCCAATGTCAACAATCTGGTAGCTACCTACCAGAAGATCATTGACTTAGCAAGGCGAGACGCCTTGACAGGCCACGAATGACCAGGTCTATAATGAGTTATTCTTAGAGAAAGGAGGCCTAAAATGACACTATCAGAAACAATGCCAGATTTCCCGGAAGGCACAGATCCAGAACTATTGAACTGGGGAGGCGCTACCGAGGAAGACGAAGTCCGTGCAGAGTGCACCGAACTGGCCGATAAAATCACTGCTATGGCTGATCTAATCAAGCGTGGTATGACTATCGGCTCAACCACATTGCTAGAAGAAGCCCTTGAGATCGCTGGCTCGATTGAGGAGAAGTAAGATGAACTGTACTTGCGGTCATCCTGCAGAAGACCACTGGCACGAATGGGAGCACTGTAACATAGCAGGTTGTGATTGTAAGCTCTACGAACCAGACCAAGATGAGTTAGGAAGTACCGATCCTCAAATGATTGAGGAAGAATGGGAGAAAGTTTGGAGGTGATATAAATGGCAAACCTGTTTGAGGCTGTTGCTGATCGTGTAAGAAACTCCATGATCGTAATCTGGGTCTTTATATTGTCGGCGCTCATGCTGGCAATTGGACTCAACCACTTTGCAGAAGATACCTATTCTAGCTTTATGGGTATCCAGTGGCTACAACAGACCTATGGGCTAATTCCAGCATCGTGGCAGCTAACCTATTGGACAATGTCTATTGCTCCCCAGGTAGCCCAGGTTGTCTTTGCCTACATGTTCATAGTGGACACAGACAGGAACCGTTGGGCATTCTGGGCTGCATTCCTAGCCTTTCTGATGGACTTTGGCACCGATATCTGGTACCGCTCTAATCAGGGTCTATTTGACAGCACTGGAAAGTTCGTAGTCACGAGCGCTCTAACCTTTGTGTACTTTACCATTGGTAGCGAAGGCTTTGTGACTATTGGCTTTGGCATGGTGATGGAGCTATTTGCACCCTTCATTGTCCAAACTAGGTTGCTAGTCAAGATCATCTTTGATGCTTTCACAGAACAGATAGGGCACCGGTCTCAGTCTAGACCAATGCCACAGAAACCCAAGCCTGATTTTAGATCACTGGGAGGCAAGAATGATAAGAATGCCACCTTTCAGGAATTCTTCAACAGGCACGAGCAAGACGACTAAATGTTCTGTATGCCACAGGCCTCTGAAACCAGGGCAAACCAGCTACTGCTCAGAGGCCTGCAAGCAATTCGCATATCGAGAACGCAAGCGCAGAGAGGAACGCCGTAACGCACGTAGGTTACCGGATGAGGAGGATCATGACTGAACATATGTACAGTATAGTTACCAGAAGCAAGACAGATAGAGTGTCTGCCTCCAAGGTAACCGTTGTTCCAGATGGAACGCTCCTGTTCATTAGGAGAATCGCAGGAGATCAGCTACCAATAGCTGGCTATTCTCCAGGCGAATGGACAAGATTTTATTCAGAGGAGGTGTTTAGTGCCGTACCGTCTGAACCCAAGGAACAAAACCCAAATCCAGGTCAAGCGGGGTAAGAGGTGGGTGGTAAAATATACCCACAAGTCTGAGAAAGAAGCTCGTGCTCAGCTATTCGTGCTGAAGACGAAGGTAGAGGAGTAGCATGCAGAATACACGCTTCAATCCAACCGTAAATGGCTTATTGCACGTAGGTCATCTACTTCAAGTCCTGGTCAACGAGCACGAAGCACATGCATCCGGGGGTAAGTTCTGCGTTCGCTTTGATGACAATCAGATCTACTGGAATAAGCGTCTAGGTCGGGTGCAAGTAGATCACCTTCGCCAAATGATGATCGATGACATCAGCTTATTTGCTCAAGTAGACGAATGGTCAAGCCAAATCTATGACTACACCTACGTTATTGATACTCTGCAGACTACAACACCCGAACTAGCTAAGCTCAAGATACCAGAAGTTATGTACTATCATCTCCCAGAGTTTCCAGCCGATCCAGGAGAGACCTGGTTCCCCTATGCACCTCTCTTTACAGCCGAGAAGGTCTGGATTGATCACGACGAGAAGATAAGCTGGCTGATTAGAGGCGTGGATCTGATCTCAGAGTTTGGGATTTATGAATACTTCAGAGAACTATTTGAATATCCCGAAATGAGGCATACCTATCTGCCTAGAGTAATGATCTTTGATGGGAAGAGGTTCTCGCACCTGGCTAAATCTCTAGGTGACCAATACTCTCTGCGTAACCTACTGCAACGACTTGACCCCAGAGATATTGTGAACAAACTTAGAAAGGGCTGCTTGAAAAATCCCGAGAGTCCATTCTCTGCGGATAATGTCGCACTGCAGCCGAGGTTCTTTCATGAAGGTTAGGGAACTTGGTATCGTTATAGCTATCGCCATAGCATGTGTGATCTTCGGGATCATCAACCCTATTTTCTTGACACCAGGAAATATGGCTGTGATCCTTAGAGCATGTGCTTTTACAGGCGTAATGGCTGTGGGTGTAGGTTTCCTCCTTATGTCTGGAATGATCGACATCTCAGTAGGTGCTATAGCTGGTCTGGCCGCAATCCTGACCAGCTTTCTCATTGTCAAGCTGGATTATCCAATCTGGTTTGGCTTTGCTGCTGGCTTACTAGCCGGAGGGCTGGCAGGGTGGATCAATTCTCAGATCACACTGAGGTTGAATGTTCCAGCTTTCCTAGTTACAATAGGGACAATGTATATCTATCGAGGCATTGCCCTATTCATATCAAATGGGTTTACGATATACCCATTACCGGTTGGGGTAGAGTCCTTTGGCATAGGTACCCCACTCGGTCTCTCTTGGCACTTCTTCATCTTTCTAGCACTGGTACTACTCGGGCAATTCCTACTGTCGGAGACGGTCTGGGGTTTGACTGTCAAAGCGACCGGTAGCGACCGAGAGACCGCTCATAATACCGAAGTGAATGTTGATAGGGTGAACACCCAAACCTTCATCTTGTGTGGCGTGCTAGCTGCACTAAGCGGTTTACTCTTGATGAGCAGAATAATTACTGGACAGGCAAATATCGGATTGGGATGGGAGCTAAATGCGATTACAGCAGCAGCTATCGGGGGCGTCAGTCTGTTTGGATATGAAGGTTCAATCATCGGAGTATTTCTAGGTGTCCTGCTAATCCAGGTTATCCAGAATGGTTTGGTTGTAATTGGGGGGTCTCCCTATCTTCAGAGTGTCGAGGTAGGGATTGTGTTGGTCGTTACCGCTGTCTTTGATGTACAGCGGCGAAGACAATTAGATCGTTGAGAGGAGATTCACAGATGTACAAGTTTCTAGCTTTGCTCACACTAACAGTATTACTCGCAAGCTGCACGACTGCTCCAGCACCCACTCCGCAGACCGTTGTAGTAACCAAAGAGGTGGTCAAAGAAGTCACTGCCCAGACTGCCCTACAAGCTGCTCAGAAGGGCTTACCATTCTATATGGTGCACACTAACCGACAACACCCTGTCGTGCACATTATGATGGCTGGTTTTCAGCAAGCCTGCGCTGATCTGGGCTTGCTTTGTAAGGACGCCGGAGTAGACCAAGAGGATATTCCTGGCGAGATTGCTAACCTGGAGCGTGTAGTTGCTAATGGCTCTTCGGGCATTCTGATCACAGTACACGACAAAGCCGAATATGAGATGACTAAGAAAGCTATCGAGGCTGGTATTCCTGTCGTGAATGGTCACTTCCCGATCCTTGAGACCAATGTACTACCAGGTCTAGCTGCCTGGGTCGCTCCCGACAATAAGGCATATGCTGCCGAGGCTGCTCTAGCAATGGCTAAAAAGCTAGACTGCAAGGGGCCGGTTGCCATAACCCAAGGAGGCCTAAATGATGGTGAGAATGCAGTTGAAGCAAGTTTCCGCTCGACGCTTCAAACTACTTGCCCACAGGTCAAAATACTGGGCACTCAGATCGAGGGATATGACCAAGCCGCGGCCATTCTGGCCGCATCGTCTATCCTTCAAGCAAGCCCTGATGTTGTCGGCGCATTCTCCACTACTGGTAATGGCCCGACCACCTGGGCCAAGGCTGCTCAGGAAAATGGAAAGCGGCCGGGCGAGGTTACGATCATCTCAATGGACTATAGTAAGCAGAATCTAGATCTGGTAAAGAATGGCGAAGTCTACATGCTTGTGGGACAGCCACTCTACGAAGAGATGTACTACAGCGTCTTCATTCTGGCTGCTAAGATGATGGGTCTGCCTGTGCCCTATGCTAACTATCTACCTGCACCGTTGATCACCATTGATAACATCGCTCCCTACTACGAGATCAATAAGCTATCGGAGAATGTGAGCATTCAATGATGAGCACGGCTACTGATCCAACCAGTTTTTCCAAGCTAGATATTGGTTGCGGGAAGTGGCCGAAGGAAGGCTATACTGGAGTAGACCTCTATGTAGACCATCCGGGCGTGCTAAAACTTTCCATGTGGAACCTACAGCCAATCGGAGACAATACAATTACAGAGATCTACTCCAGTCATGCTCTCGAGCATGTCCCAAAAGCCATGGTAGTTCCTACTCTTATGGAGTGGTATCGAGTCATGATGCCCGAAGGTAGACTAGAACTACGTGTTCCCAACCTAGAATGGTGTGTTCGTTCCTGGCTCGAGCACAAAACCAACGACTGGTGGCTAGACACTATCTTCGGAAACCAGAACCATATAGGTGAATTTCACAAGACTGGCTTCACAGCCGAGATGATGATAGAATATCTGAAAGCTGCAGGTTTCCAAGATATCGTCTCTCAGGTCATATGGACGCATGATCAAGAGACACTACTGTTTACAGCGTTCAAGCGAGGTTGAAATGATGAGTTCAAGACATAGATCCACAAGAGTACTTGCGTGGGTTTTGTTTGCGATCATAGTGGTTGCAATTGCCTACTTCTTCTCAGAAACACCTGGCTGCAAACCTATCCCCCCGACCGCCACACCAACCCACGTTCCAACTAAGGTACCCACTAATACTCCCACCAAGATCCCGACCCACGTACCAACCAATACCTTAGTGCCGACCAACACTCCTACTGCGATAATTAGTCCTACACTAACTCCAACGAAGAAACCGACACCAACACGTGTCCCTACTGTTGTCCCGACCGAGAAGTCCAGGACTTGCTATAACCCATTCTGGAAGGCATGGTACGAATCGCCGCCAAGCTGCCTGGGCTGGACTAACCCGAATGTACGCCCCATAGTTCCCGAGAGACACTAGAACAGGGATACACCATGGCCCAGTTTATAGAGGATGATGAGTTCATCCTCATCATGAACCAGCACGATGTTGACTGTGCCATTCGCGGCCCGGCTATCACCGTGGATAACATGAAACGCATGCGCGAGATGGGTGTCAAGACTATGATTGAGTATCTCTACTGGAGTCTTGTCGAGACTGCCCGGGGCCAGTATGACTGGAAGCTCTTTGACCAGATAGTTGAGGATGCCATCTCAGCAGACATGAAAGTAGCGCTTTGCACCCCTACTGACTTTCCGGTCTGGTGCCCAGATGACTGGTACACAAGGTTTGACGATCAGTCCAAGCCTGGATCTTTCTCGATCTGGAGCAGAGAGGCTATGGAATATGAACTAGCCTTCATTGCCATGGTTAGAGACAGATACCCCAAGGATCGTGTTTGTGCCTATGATGGTCAATTGCAGGTAGGCGAGACTATCTATCACAATAGACCAGCTTGGTTTGACGTACATGCCCGAGATGCCTGGAAGATGCGCTTTGGAGAGTCCTCAGAGCCACCCAACACAGTTACCAGCGAGTTAGATGCCTGGCTCAAAGACAGCTACATTGGACTACAGCTACGGCTACAAGAGCAGTTCGTGCAAACTCCCCACCGTGAGCTTTTCACTGCAATCCATCCCACTATTGCAGGGTGGTTTGAATACCAGGGCAATAAGTTCTACCAGGATATCTTTATCTCCTGGCACAACGCCTTTCCAACTAGCCCAATCAACTGGATGCTCTATACCTACTGGCCCCATGGCAATGATCTACACGAGAAAGTCAGACTTCAGATGAGCTACCAGGGCGTCAAGCCTTGGGTCGGCGCTGAATACTGCGAAGGACTATCTACACATACTCAACCATTGCTAAGCGAAGGTCTACGAGGCTTTATACTTGGCCCCATTCATCCATTCACTGGTAAACCGGCTATGGAAGACTGGATGTTTGACCGCATTAGAGAGAGTACAGCTATGTGGAGACAGGCTAAAGGACTACCAGCACTATGAAACAGCTAAGCGACAAGGTCGTCCTCGTCCGTGGAGCACAGATCTTCAATCTCACATTGGGAGATTACTATTACATAATGCGTGGAGATCGGCACTATGCTGGCAAGTTCAAAGAGGTAACCCAAGGCGCTAAGATGTGGCCTGTCCCAGGCTTTTGGTACTTCTTTCATAGAGGGATGCGTAACTAGGAGAGACATGACTCACCAATGTCAGGAGAAAGCCCAATTCCGTTTTACATGGCCTGGACGTGACGAAAGCTTTATCTGTCTAGAACACGCCAATCAACTTATAGGAATAGCCAATGCGATAGGCCTGCATCTCCAACTTATTGCGTTGTCGGGCGAGGAACAACAGAAGGCTAATTGTCAGCAGGAGGTAGCATGAAGATCGTAGCGTTAGAATGTGCAAAGTGTGGTGCACCATTGCCAGAAGCAGAGCCAGTCGTAAAGTGCTCGAGATGTGGGATGATCAATGTTATCGAGGATCTTCCCGAACAGCATCTATTTGGTCATGATAGCTTTCTGTTTGGCACATCTGGAAGTGCAATGACTATGATGTCTTCTGGAAGTGGCGTTGCCTGGATGGAACCGTGGTCTGAACGTCCTCCTAGAGGAAGACGTATGCAAAAAGTTCGTGAATTTGGGGGTAATGTTTATAGCGTTGATGTTGGCCCTGAGTACTATCCCCCCTGGCCTTCCAACCAGTGGTAAAACCATGGCCCCGGGCAGACCTATCCAAAAGATAGGCTGTTTCCGGGGCCTCCTGGTTCACCGAACTCCAATACCCGCCTGATATAGCCTAGCGGCCTTAGCCTCCGCCTTCATTGAGCGATACTTCATAGTGTGTGGGGAAAGTTTATAGGCAGCCTGGTTAGCCATCACCCAGAAGAAAAACGCCTTCAACATTGCGACCACCCCATACTTATCACATGTTGGATCATTTAGTATGCCAACACAACTGAAGATCGCAATCACGCATAGGGTGATAACGCCAAGACCGAGCATAACCAGTTTCTTGAACGTCTCATCCTGAATGACCCACCACGTATTTAGCCAAGGAAAATACGAAAAGAGTAGTGAAATCACTATGCCCATGCAGGCCATGAACCACTCGGGATCAAAGGTTATCCAGAACATTGCGCACCACCTTTCTTCTTATGCTTCTTGCTAATGCGCTTACCAAAGCGATCACGCAATACACGACCATCCTGCTTATTAGCCTCTGGTTTTGACTTCATGCAGGAGTCGGCTCAACGGGATCTACGGGTGGAACTGCAGCAACTGCCTCTGCCAGAGGGCCAGTTGCATCAACCAACTCTGTCCGTAGAGCCTCGAGCTTAGCGGTATCTCCACCTTCTGACTGCTCTTCAGCGATCAAAGCATCCAGACGTGCGATAACACCATTGAGAGCAACCGTAGCGCTCTCAACCACACCAACAGTATTAGTGACCTGCAAAACCAATTCATCTACAACCTGACTCATTTCATCCTGCCTTCCTGAAATATAATCTATCTTGCTTGACATGCTAGCTAGAGTTACTCTGAACTCTATGATTACATCGCTTATCCCAAACGGATCCCACCAGGATTTGCTCATTTCTTCTTCTTGCCCTTCTTGCCACCACTACCCATATCTGGGTATTTTGCGTGTACCTTTGCACGTACTCTAGCTTTCTCTTCGGGAGTACCGTGCTGTGATACTCGAGCCAAAGCATTGGCAGCGTGGGAGCGATCAGGGATGGGATATCCGCCTCTGCCAGCCGGATTACTCTTAGTTTTCTTGCTCGGGATTGCAAAGGTAGATTTCTTCATTGACTTGCGTTGCTTGGTGGTTAGCTTAGCCATTAGAATCAACCTCCTTTCCATATAAAATAGGCTGGTTTAGGCTCATTATAAACCAAATCGCTGTTCATCCAGCCATTATTAGCCAGGGTATACCAGATCTTAGCTAACACACCCTTCCAGCTAATAAGACTAGTCAGATAGTCAGCCTGCCATTGCCGTAGTGTTGGAGAATCTTCTATATCGACTGCACTGGTTTCAGATAGTACTAGCGGTACATTCCCCAGAAGACCCCTGATTTCGTCAGCATGCTCCATAGGCTTAGAGAAGCTAGATGGATCACCAACATAGGTGTGGTAACTAATTGCATCGGCCTTCATACCCGCCTCAGCCGCACCCGAAAGGAACTCGAGTGAGTGCTCGTGCATCATCAATGCTCCTGCCAGAAGCTTACTTCCTAGATTGGGATATACAGTAGCCACAGCAGTGCCATAACGAGCGCCACCTTGGTGCCAGGTCTCTGTTGGGCCAACCCAGGCACCATAGAATTCTCCAAATGGATCATCAGGGGAGTACCTGACATCTGGCTCATTGAAGAACTCTATGGCATTAGGATGGTACCTTCCTTGAACTGCCTGAATAAACCTAATCAGATCTGGAAAGAACTCTGGATTAGGTGGACTGCCAGCATGTAACCAAAGCCTAGCCCATGGTGGGCAGACCTTGATTCCAATAATGGTTTCTAATCCACCAAGCAGAGCATGAGTGGTATCATAGGCCTCAGGCCAAGCATAGGTACCACGTTGATGCTCAACCCGATCCCACTTCACCTCCCACTGGATTATTCTTTTAGGCACTAGCCATTGCTCTCTACCGGCTAAATCTCCCTCAATCTGTGCTCCCAGATCAGAGGAAAAGATTTTACCATTGGAGAGGATTACTGGCAGGTATATATCAGGCACTTTGGCTACCTATCTCTGGCTCTAGTATTTTGAGCCTAGCCTTGAGACGTACAATCTCAGCCTGTAATTCAGCTATTGTCTTCTCCATAACAAGCCGCTCTTTAGCCCTTGCTATTTCAATGTCTACGGCCCGTTGCTGTAAAACAATAACATCATCTCTGAGTGTGGACACCAGCTTTCTCAATCGCTCAGCCTCTAAGTCAGCATGCTCGACTCGATCCTGCAATGCGTTCACAATGGCAATTAGGGATGATGTGTTTATGCCATTGACCTCAGCTCTAGCCTTCCTGCTTTCTGCCTCCAGCTTATCAGCCTCAGCAGTATCCTTGACCTCTTCGGTCTTCGGCTTTCTGGGAAACACAAAGTACTTCAGCACGGCCGCAAAAGCAGTGAGAAACCCCGCCATCGCAATTATCAGCGCAATAACTATGTCAAAGTGTTCTTTGCTCATTGTTCCTCCTGCAGTAGGAGGGGATGACCTTCATAGAGTAGCCATGGGAAGCCATCTTTGACGATCACCGATCCTAGTTTATGAATATCGGTATTGTTATGTCGCTGTGCCACATAGGGCAGACGCCTTTCGTCTACTACACAACCCATATGAATTGCATAATAGGTACCAGACGGATCCCATTCCATGCTCAAGCGATGCGAGTGCCCCATCAACACGTTACACAGAAGCTTGCTAGCCAGCTTAGAAGCAGTTATCTTAGCTGCACTCTTGGGATGCTCGACCAGAAATCGCACTCCATTACTGGTGAGATACGAAAAGTAGTATGGAGCTATCTTCCAGGATTTATTAGCCGCCATCAGATTTAGCAACTCGCCAGGTAGCAGGGCTGACTCGAGGGCTCTTAGAAATCTGCCCTCGTGGTTACCCAGTACAAAGTGAATTTCATCAAACCTCTCTTCTAGCTTGGCAACTACAGATCTAACTATAGCCAGTTCGCTCGAGAGGCTTTTATCTGAGTCTCCTTGATTGTGCTCTAGACCCACAGTAAGCTCTATTAGCCCTTGCTGATGCTTTTTAGGCAAGCCCATAGCAAAGTCAAGAAGTTTCTTCTCCTGAGCATCTGTAATGCCTGCAGAAGTGCTTGCTATCCAGGGAGGCTCCCAAGAACTCAAGCTATTGAAGTGTAAAAGATCGCCAGCTACAATGCATTTGCGTATATTCCAGCGCTCAGCTAAGCCAAGCACTTCGTTGAGAAAGTCTGCGTGATGGTAAGGCAACTCAACATCTGGTAATACCAGTGCGTCACCTTCCATTTCCAGAGGACTATCATAAACTGGGTACGGCGAAACGCTAATGTACCGTGCTCCCGACAAGCCTCTGCGTCTCCATCTGACCTGGGCATTTGACCTATGTAGAGCGGTGGCCATCATATCGTCTGTATAGCCTGCTTCTATCATAGACAGGAGACCAGCGTCTTCCTGTTGTGTCCAGGGCTTTTGCTCCGCTCTCATGTGACCTCCGAGCAGCGAATGCAAACAGCCGATGTTTGCTAGTAAGGTACCTACGCTAGATTGGCAGCAATGCTCATATCAGCTATGCTAGTATGCCAGGCCCCGCCCGGACTACCGGAAAGTTCTAGATAAGCCTGGAGTTTCCAATCACCTGCTAAGGATACATCGCTTCCGGATGTAACATACTGAAGAACACCATCAGTTCCGTCAGTCAGAAAGTCTGCATCTACCTCCAGAATTTCCTTATTCTTCTTCTGAAAAATAATCTTCTTGGTTGTGGCCGCAGAGATATCAAAAGCCGCACCATTCTCCTTGACTGTTACACGGATCTTGGTGCCACGATCCCCATATTGCAAATCTGTAGTGCCGCTCATAAGCTCACCTCTTTCTCTACCTCTAAGACCAGAGAAACATCAGGAGCAAAGGTGGTTTGAATAACCACCTCCTTCTGGATCTCACTGGCAATAACAACTTCTACCTCAATAATATCGGCTTCCATCGCTAGCATTCTACCTTTCTACTTCAACATCTACCTGCGAGTGGAGCTCTACCTCAAACAACTTGATTATGTCCCACTCCATAACAGGAAGAGGGGTCAAAAGAGTTATGCTCTGCGCCTGAGCATAGATCTGTGCAGAACCAAGCACCTCGATAATAAGGTCAGTCCAGGAATTTATCTGCCGTGGATCGCTTGCTAGCAGGGCAGCACTTACTAGGATAGAAACCTCTCCTGGTATAACTATAGTCGCTTGAGAAGCCGTACCGATCTGTGGGGTGGTCAGATTTATTACGACCGAACCTGGAACAATCTCTGAAGTCTGGGCAAGCGCTGCAAGAATAGCCGAGGCTAGATTGACAATCACTTCACCAATCGTGAGAGCCTCAACTTCTTGAGCCAGGGCGCTGAGTTGAGCAGCACTGATGGATACAACGACCGGCCCTATACCAGAACTCACCTGAACCGATTGTGGTAATAGGCTGATCTGGGTAGCGCCAACCAAGATGCTCACATCTCCTGGCAGAGTCAGAACATTCCCTGAATTCAGTACAATCTGTGGAGTAGAGACACTGATTATTACAGCACCAGGAGCAAAGGCTATAGTTCCTACGTAGGAATTTATGGTAGCAACATTGACTGCGATTGAGACCGAGCCAGGAACAACAGATATAGCCTGAGGCGCTGTAGAGATCTGAGTTACATTTACCCCTATAGATACCGCTCCTGGAACGAGCGTTATTCCTACAGGAGAGGCTGTGATCATAGCAGAACTGATCGAGATTGACATGGCCCCTGGAACTACTGTAGTGATGTTGGGCTGAGCCGATAGAATAGCTGAACTGATGGAGATCGAGATTGCTCCTGGAACAACTATAGATACTCCAGCTTGAGCTAATAGAATAGCCGAGCTAACAGGAACCGAGGCTGCTCCTGGAAGAGTCGTGGTGATTCCAGCCTGGGTTGACAGCAGAGCAGAACTGACCGAGACCGAAAACGCTCCAGGAACGACCAGAATACTTGGGGAGTTGGCTACTATAGAAGTAGTTGCGACCGATACTGTAACCGCGCCTGGAACTACTAGAGCACTCTGAGGATTGGCCACCAGAGTAACCGCATTTAGTATTACAGTCTGATTTATCTGAACTGCTTGAGGCACAACAGTAAGAGTTGTTGTGCCTACAAGCACACTCGCTGCTCCAGGAACTAAAGTTACAGTTTGCGGAGAAGCAGCAAGAGCAGCAGCAGACACTAGAACGGCCATGGCACCAGGAACCACAACAACAGCTTGTGGGTTGGCCACTAGAGTAACTGCATTGACATTGACAGTAATAGGCGGTGGAGGGGCACTTACCGAAACAGTCTGGGGAGACGATGCAAGAGTAACAGCACCCACTGGAACTGTTACTGGGGCAGAAACCGTTATAGACTGGGCTTGTGAGACCAGGGTCGCAACATTTACTGAAACAGTTACTGGAGAAGCACCACCAAAGCTAATATCACCAGGGTTCGTTCCAGCAGCGCCGAGGAGGATATCGCCATCAGCCATTATGCACCTGCAGTAAAGTTCTCAGATCGACCAATGTGGGTACCATCCTCACGTGCTACAGCGTAGACCTGGTTCGCATTATCAAATAGACTGATGGTATAGTCGCCATTACCAACTCTCTGACATTGGCCTAACCACTCGTCATTTGAGGCCCGGAAGAGATCTATCGTAACAGTCCCACCACCACTACCAGTGATAGCCTTTGTGACTGTATAGATGATGGAATGATATGTTACCCATAGAGCCATGTTACAAATTAGAATTGCCGTTGAGACGTGCAATCTATATTTTCTAACAGTTTCAATATCCATTTGCCCCGTATGATTAGTATCAATATTGAAATCATCCTTGACTGCAGCAACATAGAAGTAAGACGACTGCTCTCCATCGTTAGTATGAACTATGGCATCAAAGTTGAGCCATCCATCGGCATTGTACTCACCAGATAACTTCTCACCATGGAGAGTAATGCCGTTAGAGGCAATCCCAAAGCGAAGCCAATACTCTATAGCAACTCCCACCAGATAATACTCACTCTCTGGGATATCTGGAGGTCGCTGAGCAGCCGTAGCTATCTCGTTCATAGTAATTAGAGAACCAGTAGTAGCCTGACAGGCTACATACCAGTGAGTAGAATGATTGTGAGCGCCTTCACCGGCCGTGGCTTTGCCCGAGGTATAGTTGATGATCGCAAAGCCAACAACCGAATTTGCTGCTGCCGCAACACTAGTATAGAAATCTATACTCAAGGTATTTTCGCCACGAGCTAGAGACAAACCAGAGTTATGGTCAACTCTATGTACCAAGGCATGACCACCCGAGTTTGTCAAAGCAGTTAGAGTGTAGGTACGATTAGCCTGCGAGCCTGCCAGGAGATTGAAGCTTGCGCCACTAGGAGATTGTATCCAGAGGATCACACCGGATTGAACCAACGCAATCGTAGCCGGTTCCTCAATCCAGAATTTACGATCCATAGCATTCTGATCTGCTGCTGCTGTTGACCCAACATATCCAGGATTTGTATCTAATGGCAGAATAAGCGAGTTTATGATACTTGAGCTTGAAGAGTCATATGTGTAAGTAACACACATGATCCCACCAAAGGCATCAAAGCGCGAGGCCAGAGATGAGTAGGCATTGAAAGCATGGACAGCATTGGTAGAAATTGAGTAGGGATTTTGCTCAGCCTGGCTCGAGTCAATGTATTTGGTCAACCAGATATCAAAATAGAAGGTTCCTGTACTTAGCGCCTGCTCTAACATGCATCTACCCGCAGACCCACCAGAATCTATTTTATAGATTGCCTGGAAATCGGTAGTAGCTGCGCCAGCATCGTTGCCCATCATCTCAAACCAGACCTCTTTATAAGACTTATTACTCTCGGGCAAGAAAGTATCAAGAGCAGGAATCTGATTGGCTGGAGCGTTGTTTGTGCCGCCTGTAGTTCCTATTTCAACAGCAGAGGCACTTAGTAAAGCATGATGAGATTGTATCGGGATCCGGACTGTCTTCGCAAAAGAACTAGAAGTGTCATCATACTCATAGGTAATAATCAGCTTAGCTGTGATGTTCTGGACACTGGACGCAGTAGCCGTAGAACAGACAAAACCAACCTGGCAGGTCTGATAAGCTCCAGACCCAAAGTTAGTTACGAAGTATGATGTGACATCACGTGAGACAACGCCATGCTGATGATCGCCAGTATTACCTGGTGCTGTTGGAGTATAGTCAACATCACTAAAGGCTACTGCTCCTAGCTTGACACCAAGTCTCCATCCAGAGACATTGTACGCAATAGTCATAGCGTCTCGCCAGTGAAACTCTACGGTCACAGAACGAAAAGTTCTACCAGAGCCTGCTGTCTCTGGCAAATAGATCGAGATGGCTGTAAAGTCGTGCCTAGCAGAGGCACCTAGTCCAGAAGCAGTGGCAAGGTTTGTTATACGAGTATCAAACGCATACTCGACAGTCTTCACCCTACGAGCCATGATACACCTCTTAGGTTAGCAATAGCATTCCGGTAGAAGCAAACTGGATCGTATAGTTACCACCGTTAGAGTTGGTGCCAATCTCCCAGATGATACACAACCATTTAGAGGCCGTAGTATCGTCATATAAGATCGCACGTTGGATTGTGTTGGCAGCAAGATTAGTCCAGGTTACATCGGTACCATCATCGTCCCACGAGGCACGATCATTGGCGTCGTCTTGTGCAACCACTGGGGTACCAATCGATGCTCCACCAGCCGAATAGCCCGAGCCAGAAATCTCGTTAGTGGCGCTATATACCGGGCCAGCACCATCGATCTGACCAGAAGCATAGGCATCGTTATAAAGCGCTAGCTTGAAAACATCAGTAGCGCAATTGATTTGCTTCAGGAGTAGCTGCTCCTTGAAGTTATTCACAACATGTCCATCACCCGCGGCCATGGCATTCTCCTTATTTTGGAACGTCACCTGATAGAGTAGCAGTCTTCAACTGCACAACTATATCAGGGGGTCTCTTCTCAGCAATCTTGATGGCCTCTCTGATCTCAGCTAACTGAGATTTGTAATGATCTATAGCATCATCCTTACGTTCATCCGAGATTTCACCAAGCTGTTTGATACATGCCAGGGCAACTTGTTCACGAAAGCGGAGTTCGGTCAGGCTTCTCTGTCCCAATTCAATAACAGACATACTACACCTTTAGTAGCAAAGATTCACCCTAATAGCTACATGCGACCTGTTAGTATTATACTTCGGTTACTTGCAAACTGTGATTTTTGTGCCATCCTGGAATACCACAAGCTTGCATTCCTGCGTAGGCGTGGGAGTACTCGTCGCAGTCGGGATTGGCGTATTGGTCGGTGTGCTGGTGAAAGTAGGTAGTGGCGTGGGCGTATATGTTGGGATCGGCGTGAATGTCGGGGTATTGGTTGGTGTTGGCATAGGCGTATTTGTTTCAGTCGGCATCTGGGTAAATGTTGGGGTGCTGGTTGGCGTTGAGCCAACATATTCATAGGCTCCAATATCATATCCAACGCCTTGTGGTCTGGATACTCCATCAAAGTCTACATCAAAGTAAGAACTTAGATTTACACCAGCATCAATGTAAGGCGAACCACTAATCAGCCTATATCCATCTGTTATGTCCCAAACTGGTTGACCTAACACGTTATTAGTCCCTATGGCGCACGAACCACCACCTGATCGCCAGAAGCCGTTGTTACTCGCCACAGATGAGCTAACATTCTTGACACAGGACGAACCGGTACCGCCTGGATTAGCCATTACAATGACATTATTCTTTAGCGCCTGGATAGATCCACCAACCGAGACCACGGAAGTGTTAGCCACTCCATCCGCTTGTGCGATGAGCGTATTGTTCCAGACGTAGTATTGACCGCCATCTTTCAGTCGTAGCGTCAGGGGGCAGTTGGAGCCGCCCAGGAGTACATTGTTATAGATATAGACCCAATCGGTAGTAACTGTTCCTTTCTCGCCCATGATTGTCTGACTATTGGCATTGCCACGACCGTAAGTCCACTCGAGCCAATTGCCTCGGATAGTCAGGTTTACTTCGTCAACAAATTGAACCGCGTCAATATGGGAATTGGTTGTGCCACTGACCCCATTATTTCCGAGGACGATGGTATTGTTCTCTATGATGTTATCAGTGCCTCGTTGGAAGTAAATACCGTCTGTTTGAGCATAGACATTTTCCTCTCCCGTTCTGATGTCGTTGCCACGGATAACAACATGGTTGGATTCCTGCTGGAAAATACCACGGCTGCGCTGGTTATTGATCTTCAGGTAATCTATATGTCCATAATTGACTGCGTCAACATATACCGAATTACTGGTTTGGCCTGTCAGCACCAGTTTGTAATCAGAGCCACTCAGCCCATTTACCCAGATGTAGTTGCGATGACCCACGTTGATACCAACAGTTCCCCCACTAATTATGACTGTCCCACTATGCCCAGAAGGATTGGGACTATTAGCTCCCACATCAATGGTAATATAATTACCATTTGACCCACTAGCACCTACAGTTAGAGTTCCATTGTAGGTTTCGCTGGTAGGCCCGCCGGAAATATATAAAGTATCGCCAGGTAGAATGCTGCTCCATTGAATGTTAGAAAATGAAGTCCAGGCAGTCGCCCACGATCTACCATCACTATTATTTCCTGACTTGGAAACATAGTAAGAATTTGCCGCTTGCACCGATGATGGAATAATCAGCAAACTTAGCACCACTAAAATTACAATAAGTTTCTTCACTTTTCTAGATCCTCTCTCAAAGATTCGTCTCAGTAGCCACATGCAACCTGTCGAGATTATACATTAGTTTATTTCCACAGTCCAACCAGCAGCTTCTAGAGTATCGTGATCGGCAATTCCCTGAGCGCTTGGCGTAGCCATGCCCTCGCCGTTCAGTTCCACATTACAAGTTACTCTACCGCCACCCAGACTGTCTACAAGATCAGACAGACAGGCATCTACATTAGCCTGATTCCAGGAGTTTGAATGCAGCTTTATCTCAAATATATTCTTCTGGGTAGAAAAGCAGCCACTGGTATAACTGGTAAAATCATTTGAGTGTGCATGAAATAGCTCTAGTGCTGTACAAGCAGCGAAGGTGGGCAGTGCTCCACTAAATAGGTTCTCACTACATAGGAATTCTTTGAGTGCAGTGCAGGTATTGAAGCTTGGTAACGTCCCACTAAGACTATTTTGAGACGTATAGTATTTTTCTAGAAGCGTGCAAGCCGCAAAACTAGGTAGTGTTCCGCTAACTGGGTTACCTCGTAGATCAAACTCTACAAGTGCCGTGCACATAGCAAAACTGGGTATTGATCCTGTTAGCTGATTGCCATCATGCATCTTCAGAACCTGCAATGTTGGGACTTCAGCAAAACTTGGAAGCGACCCAGTATGCCCATCGCCCTGGAAATCATAGTGCGTCAATGCTGGACAACCAGCCGGTGTAGGCAAAGGCCCAAGTCCCTTTCTCCAATTCACATGGAGTTGAGTCAGACTGCCAAAACCGTCAATAGAGGTTACCTTGACCGTCTTGGTTGTACTGTCTGCGTAGTAATGCTGGTCATCGCCACGCCCTGTACTACCATCACCCCAGTCAATATAAATCTCCTGCCCAGTTTTGGTAACGTCAACAGAATAAGCACCATCACCGCTGTTCCAGTTGGTTTGCCATATCAAAATAGGAACCAGATTAGGGTTCACCAAAATAGGAATTCTGCCTCGTGAATGCTGTAAGACGCTCATGCTGCTATCCTATTCACAAATCCATGGATCGTAACCACATTGATAGTGGAGGCATATACAGTCAGCACCAGGCTATTCTGTAGAAGCAGCCCTGGTATGACTAGCTGCAAGCCGGACAATGGTTGCACACTGCACTTTATAAGATTAGCTGCAGGCGTACCACCAAACTCTAGTGTCAAGGTGACCACCGATGCACTATTATTCATTGCATAGATCCAGACCTCATCCCAATCACTCGTACCAGATACAGCCGTATGAACAGTTGTCCCAGTGCTACCGCTTGTCGCAATTAGGATGCCTTTGCCATTTGTTGAACCACTCAACTTCTGTTTGGTATAAGTAGCCATGTCGCTCCTAAGTAAAAACTTGAACCATAATAATATCCGTACCACCGCCACCACCACTACCTGAAGATGGAGTAGCCCAAGCGCCATCTCCTCTAAGAAAATTGGTGGTGCTACCATCCAGCTTCTTTAGTAAACCATGCCTTGTTGTGCTTGAGTCGAGATCGGTATTATCGTCAGGCGTTGCCAGGTCATCTAGCTTGATCGGATCTGAACCAGATGTGTGAGTTGAGGCATGGGCAGAAGGCGTGAACTGTGCTGGCTTATCTGATATCCCAGTCCATGGAGCAGTGTCTGCATGATCGGCATCCTCTACTTTGTTATCCAGGTCGGGATCATAGACAGCCTTAGTCATGTCACCACTGCTGCTTCCGCTACTTCCGCCAGAAGGAGTACTCCAGCCTCCTTGACCATTCAGGAACTGGGAGGCGCTTCCAGAGAGCTTGGGCAATAGCCCATGCTTGCCAGACCCAGAGTTGAGATCCAAGTTATCATCTGGCGCATCCATGTCATCAAGCTTGAAGCTTCGCTTGTTAGTAACATTGTCCCAGTGTAGCTGAGACTGCCCAGAAGTCTGCTGCTCCGTTTCTGTGTAGTAGCGATCATCATGGGTGTGCGAATCTGGCGGGTAGGTAGCAGGCTTCCCAGTAACCCCAGTCCATGGAACAGAGCCAGAGGTAGTTGCAAAGTCAGCATTCTCCACCTTTCCATCTAGATCAGGATCATAGGTGCTCCGGTACATATCGCCACCACTGCCAGAGCCACCACCACTACCACTTTCCATAACTCCAACCCACTTCTGACCATCCCACTTTGGGATATTTCCTACAGTAGGATTGGCTGGCAAGTGCTGAATAGGAGTACCATTCTCCAGGTCATTAGCGTGATAACCTGGATAGTTGATACTGTCATGAGCAGATCGGTCGCCTTTTATTGGAATAGCCATGGTTCACCTACGGCATGATCCTATAAATATCTGGAATAGTGTCACCAAAAATGTGTATCTGTATGAAGAAGCGATTATTGAACAAAGTGAATATCCACTGCGGGTTGGGGCCGTGATCAGAAGAGTGATCATCGATATATACCAGCACATAACTGCCATCAAGCTTATAGCCTTGCAACCTACCAAGAGTGTTATTCCATCTCCAAACTCTCTGATTGATATCATCAAACTGAGAACACCACTCGTTCTGCTTACTATCTCCATCCGCAACATCAATCAAGACAGTTCCAGATCTGGGATCTATAATCCTTATCCTCCAGGCACTGGTTACATACTGTCTTAGAAGAAAGTAAGCTGTTTCCTTGCCAACAACAAAGTGCATGGGGTTCTTGTTTGCAGTGTCAAACAGATCGATTCCAGCATCATAGAAGTTGTAGTTCTCAAGATCAAAATATACTAGCTTCTTTGCTATCAAATCACTGGAGGCGTTATAGTCACTCATTACAAAGTACAAACGACCAACACCATAATCGAGCCCGAGACTACTTGGATAAGCAAAGGTGCCAGTTTTAGGATAGGTATATGTGCTGGTAGCACCTGTGCTCATATCTATGATCAGGGCAACAGTGTCATAGTGCTTTCCAGTTCCAGTACCATAGCCAACCGCCAACATCATCACATATTTATTCTTGTAGAATCCACCACCCTCATAGGTATCTACACTGTCTCCGCCAAAGTCCAGAACACTATCGGATAGAATAGAAGACTGACCATCACTATAAACCACAACATGAAGAGATGCCCTAACTGGAATAGACTGCCACTGCGCCCAACTAATCCACATAACACGAACATCGCCATCTACGACAGTAGTAAAAACTCCCTCCATTGTCTCGCTAAGAATGCTCTTACCGCTCTGCGATCTGACGATATTGAAGTCAGTTACAACTGTCCTGGTTGGGAGATCCAACCCACCACTATATTTAGTGAAGTACATGTGTGATCCTGATGTAGCATTGAGGTGGTATGAGAAGCCTAAACTGCCACTAGCCATAGCAAAATACATTGTGCTCTCATCTTTATTACTAGGAGATGAGCCGCTAGTAGATGCAAGGTCTCTAGTGTAACAATCCTGGGAAAGTGTACTGTTCCAGAGCATTCTACAAATCCCATAGCGATTAGGATAATAAGCATTTCCACTATCGAGAAACCAGTAGTAGGTACCACTAGATTCCGAGATGTAGTGTCTCTTCTCAGCTACATCACTACCACCCTCATAGAAGTCATTGTAAAATGACCCACTGGTAATATAGTTGTCAGGTTCGTTTTTTCTATTCAGTATGGTACTAGCAGTGTGCAAGCTCCAGTTACGTTGAGTCATTGTCGGGCCAACATAGCTGTCACCACACTCAAGAATAGGGGCTCCCTCGACAGTTCCATATACAAAGATGTTAGTGTCATTGTAGTACTGGGCAGTGCTGCCATAGATCTCACTATCACGAATAGTAAGAGATCCGCTTGAGTCTCCCGAAGCAGCAAAGCCAGACCCAGAGTTAGCCTCACCAGCAACATCCAGTCTGGCACAGCTTAGACTTCCATCATTCATAACAATGCCAGTTGCATTGCCAGTCCCACAGGTACTTGCATATATAATACAGTCATAGATAGTGGCAAGCTCGCCTATAGAGATTGGGCCATTGACGACAATAACTGATGGAGATCCAGAATCAATGTGATTACGCAGGTTCAGCGTTGTGAGCGAAACCTCATCATCTAAATTCCAAGATCCATTGACTATTGTCCCTTCCCTGGATGCTCCAATAACATCGACATCAGTCGGAACGACAAAGCCGCTAGGTGCAGCCGAGCTACCACTGATATCGCAGTTAGGGATCAGTACCTTGCAGCCTTCATAGGCATCATCCAAACAATCTACCAGCCCCTCACCACTGACTGGATAACCGGTCTGTTGACCATTCGGCTCGAGAAGAATAATTCCTTCCGCAATAGATTTAGGTCGCTGTACTGGGAGCCGGATTCTACTACGAATAGAGATCTCACCAATCACATCAGGTGCCGGTGCTACCACAGTGGGATTTGGGGTAGTAAAGTCTACATGCACCTTCTGTCCCTTGACGACCGGCCCGCCGGTTATGTTGAGCATCCGGTAAATAGCGCCATTGTTGGAAAGGCGTACAGTTGCCTTGCCAGCACCAGCATCTAAGACTGTCGCAGGAAAGAGCGATCCTTGCTTAGCTGTCTTACGAACAGTTCTAGCCAGCCTACCCATTAGAACTCCCTTCCTGTAATCTGATGGACGCTGTTGCGTGACTGGATTGCCAGCGACATGGAATCAACTATAATAACGAAGCTTGCAGCAGTCCCTGTGCCAGTGGCTGTATAGCTTACAGATAGCTTGTCGCCCAGTTCTAGCCTGGCATCTGGACGAACCTCGATATCATGCGTTCTGCGTTCTCTAAAAAGATTCTTCAAAAGCAAATAGGCTGCACGTACAGCACCGGCTTCTAGGTTAGGCATCCGGTAGACCTTGGTGGCAAAGCCAAAGTTGTCTCGATAGTCGTTATTCAGGATTACCGAAACATTGGAGTAGTATACAATAGCATCAGAAGCAGCCTTCTTGGGTAGGGTATCCGCCCAGGTGTGCTTGCGAGGCTTGATTGCCTGAGTAACAGTGTTCCTGGTTGGATCGTACCAGAAGGCGAGTGAGCCATCCCATCTAGCATATATATCTACAGGCCGCTCCTGGATCACTGAGCCAATAGCGCTCATGCCATCGGTCTCCAGGTCTATGTAGATTGCCTCCCGCCAATCGCATAACTCCTGGGCTCGCAGGTTAGTACTGACTAAACCAACTTGGCTGGTTATAAGACTAACTATGGTGGTGATTGGATAAGTAATGTTTCTCAGATGGAATGTATAGATCCAGATGTCGTCAACATATGTCGTGACGAAATTGTCGTGATAGAGAACCCGGAAAGCGTGTTGCGCGTCTGCCAAAGCTAGACCAACCCTATCGATATAGCTCCCAGATGTCCTGGAGACAAGAGCCAGAGTATAAGATCCGCTTGATACTCGGGACAGCCTGAGTTGTAAATTAGTGTCGTCTGGGTAATCCTCTGCTGCAACAACATTAGCATCCACTCCTACGTAGGAAGTTCCTGTAAGAGCAGCGACCTCAAAGCGCACGTCAAAGCCATCGGTGTAAGGTATAGATGTAATCTGATGATAGGTGTCCTGGGTCATCGCCAGGGAGCCTGCTGTATAGTCGCCAGGGAACTGTACTGAAGCACCCGAGTTAGCCGAAATACGCTCCACCAGATCTTCTACCGTAGCATCAACGTCGCCAGAAGATCCGGCAAACCGGATAAGCTTTACAGTTCCATCGGTGTGAAGCATGCAGGTTTCGCCCCACGGCTGAGAGGTAGCTTCTCCCCTGAGCAGGCTGGCATTATCCAAGCCACCAGTGATATAGACCTTATTACTAAGGGTGTGGAATGCATCAGTAAGAATGTCTTGCTGAGCGTAGAACCTGGCTCGGCCTGGCAACCATTGGGTAACTCCACCAGTCTTGTTGAAGGTGCGCCACTTACTACCAGTGATCTTGTATACCGTCCCATCATCAACCCCCATCAAATAGCCGGTGTAAGAACCGTCAGTGCCATTCCAATCGTGGTCTCTGCACTCTAAACCATAGCCATTTCCATAGGGAGGCTGGTAGTGCCCATGCTGGCGGTACTGGAATGGCCCTCTGATCACTGCTGGATTGATTACACCATTATAGGCATAGACCTGGTCGCCAATGTCGGCATAGCCGCTAGTTGGAAAGGACGACAAGGCATTGTCACCAGGAAGCATTGGAATACCTATAGCCTTATCCAGGTTCTCTGTGGTGCCCTCGTCAAACCCAGAGATCCTAAAGAATGGTACGTTGATAAAGCCATATACGCCGGTGTGTTTGGCTGCGCTACCACTGGTGAACATCCAGCTATTGGCTAGAGTCCAGTCGTAAGTCAATTGACTTACCCATATCCCCTGCGAGTTTCTAAGCTTGATCTCAAAACTTCCATCCCTGTGGATAAACATCATCTGGCAACCACCAGAAACTCCTACCGTAGGAGTAACATTAGCAAGGGTGGTCTCTACTCCCAAACGTGCTTTTACTATCTCGAGCTTTGAGGTCACCTTATTGTATCGGGCTGCAATATAGTTCCTTGCATCCTCAGCCAAGCCGACCAGCCCATAGGCAACTGGCCCATAGCTGGCTGTATAGCCTTGCACATTCTCTTCAAACTCAGCATCGATCTGGAAATTGAAGGTATCGTAGGGACTACGGCTAAACATAATGCAAGCTCTAGCCTTCCCTCTTATCTTCCACTCCTTGTCTTCTGAGCTATACCAGCCCGTGTTCGTGTCAGGAGCAGTAAAGTAGGTATTGGTTCCACTAGTGCAGTCTACCCTACAGGGATAGATATTGGTGGGATCATAGTTCTCAAAGACCAGCCCAAGCTGCCTGATCTTGGTACCGATAGGTTTCTCGACAAGATAAACAATTGGGTAATCTCCAGAGTCGGTGCCTGGATAGGTGCAGGGCCACCAGCCATAGTCAGTAGAATAGGTTTCTAGCGTTCCATCAGGAGCCTCAAGCCAGAGAACCAGCTTGATCCCATCATTGAAGTTTCCCTCGTCGGGATAAGACCAGCCGTACACCTTGAAGACCGCCGATCCAGAGGTGAACTCTGGGTAGTCCCTAGCGCCAAGCTCATCGAGCAGATCCCTAGTCTTGATTCCATTCTTGTGACCTACGCTAAGGTGCGTTCTGTCAATACCACCTTTCTCATGGATATCGATCCCATAAATCCCCTGAATGAGATCTTCATAAGGTTCACTCTCCCAGAAGTCTACAGAGAATTCGTCCTCATTGATCCCTGCACCCTCAGCAGGATACATCTGGGTTGTATCAAAGCTATCCAGGTCATCCCTTACCGAGGACTTGGATATAACCTCAGTATAGAAGGGTGAACTCATGCCCTGAAGCTGCCACATAGACATGTTGACAGCCGACATTGATAGTAACCGTGCACCATCCTGAACCCCCTTCTTCAGAGTGTCAATAAAGTAGGTTCCATAGTCGGCTATCTGGGATCCGGAAGTAGTCTCATAGCCAATCTGGAGAGTAATCTTAGATCCAATGACTAGAGATGGATTGTACATATACTCTTCGCCACCGTCGCCAAACTCCACCTCAAGAGTTGACAGATCTGAGTCTCTAATAGAGCCAAGCCTGGCTGCAGGAATGTATAAGGACGCCATCGATCCACCAAAGAGCCAGGTCGCCTCAGTCTTTGCCACTCGGTTACAGTTTGCTACATAGAGTTGGCCTCCCCACAAGCCAGCTAATAGGCGGTAGTTCAAATCACTAACCAGACCAAATCGATCCAGTGTGAAGATCTTACCGTCTGTACTCCTTAGAATCATTGAGTAGACGATTGGTGAATCAACATTTTCGTTGCGTTTGAATTGCCCAGAGAGGTATACCGTACCTCCTGAAACATAACTGTTGGCGATCCTGAACTCACATATGGAAGATGTAAGGTCACTCGCAA
>Ga0316628_100000121_pt1 | contig 46060 bp, 46 predicted proteins | sample OWC_Aug_M2_C1_D5_FD_207648 | JGI IMG/M metagenome (GOLD analysis project Ga0316628, IMG submission 207648) | Wetland soil microbial communities from Old Woman Creek delta, Ohio, United States - OWC_Aug_M2_C1_D5_C | ecosystem: Environmental > Terrestrial > Soil > Wetlands | place: USA: Ohio...
AAGGAGCTCAGGGCGAGGTACGATCTCACACAGGAGGATCTCGCCAGGAAGGTCGGGGTCAGGAGGGAGACGATACTCTTCATCGAGAAGGGAGACTACAATCCGTCTATCAAGCTCGCGCACGAGATTGCTATGGCATTGAAGACGACGATAGACGAGCTCTTCTTCTTCGAAGATTAGCACTTTACTAATCTATCGTTTCAAAGAGAATCAAAAGGGTGCAGAGGGGATTACGCCCTTGACTAGTCAGTTGATCGTCCCTCTTCATCAGGAGATAAGCATTTGCCGAGAGATTCAGACTCCTTGCGGAAATGCATTGCCAGAGCATAACCCTCAAATTGATTTTCAAAATCAGAATCCTGGTAAAAGTACTGGTGCTCCCGTCGGGATTTGGACCCGAGTCCCCACCTCGAGAGGGTGGGATGATTGGCCGGACTACACTACGGGAGCATGCTGTTCCAGCCCGCGGTAGAGTATCTTCCCCATGTATTTATTGTTAATCTCGCCCGAGACCGTGCCGAATCTGAGCCAGTCATCTGACCGCTCACGGTTCGCGCCAGTCGAAGCCCGGCGTGCGGAAGCCGATCTTCGGTATCTGCGGCAGCCTGCGCTTGTGGACCGACGACCGTATCTTCCCCTCGATGCTCTCTACTGTTGACGGCTCGCAGCCCGCCTCCTTCGCGATCCTCTCGCGAGGCATTTCCGTCTCCAGTCCGTACAGAATCTGGTCGAGCAGGTCGTATGTTATCCCCATCTCCCCCTCGTCGGTCTGCCCATCCCAGAGGCCGGCGGACGGCGGTTTGCTGATTATCTCCTGGTCGACGCCGATCCTCCTGGCGAGTTCTCTCACCTGCGTCTTGTAGAGGTCACCGATGGGCATGTAGTCGGAACCGCCGTCGCCGAACTTCGTGAAGTAGCCGACCATCAGCTCGGTCTTGTTCCCGCAGCCCATGATGAGCCTGTCCGTCGAGTTCGCGATCATGTAGAGGACGATCATCCGGCACCTCGCCTTGACATTCGCGGCGACGATCCTGCCGTTGAGCTTCGGTATCCCTTCCAGGAACGCGCGGAAAGGCTCGCTGATATCCACCACAACGTGCTCTATGCCGAGGACCTTCGCCACTCTGACGCCGTGCTCGAGGTCCTGTGGGTCCGAGGTCTTCTCAGGCATCATCACGCCGAGGACCTTGCCCTTGCCGAGGGCCTTGACGCACAGGTGTGCGACCAGCGAGGAGTCCAGCCCGCCGCTCATCCCTACGACGACTCCCGTGGCCTTGGCCTCGCCGGCCTTCTGGCTCACGAAAGCCTCGATTATCTGCTCCGCGTCATCCCGCAGCTTCACCGGTATCATCTGGCGTCTGTATCGCCATCCCCAAATAAACCAATTGCCGAACCTTCAATAGTATGATAAGTCGCCTACCGCAATCCACCCCAAGGCGTGACAATGAAGGTACTGATGGCCCAATGCGCTTCGGCCGTAGGGAAGGTCGATGCGAACCTGGGGAAGCTGGAAGCCGCGTTCTCGAGGACGGATGCCGATCTCACGATATTCCCCGAGATGTTCCTGACGGGATATGTCCCGCGGGACAGCCTGCCCTCGGTTGCCGAGCCGATCGACGGCCCGACCGTCAAGAAGCTGGCAAGCATCTGCAAGGGGGCCGGGAGGGCGCTTATGGTAGGCATCCCGCTCAGGCATCCCTCGATAAAGGGGCAGATAACGAATTCCGTGGTTGCGATAGACAAGGGCGGGAAGGTCGGCAGGTACGACAAAGCATATCTTCCGAATTTCGGGCCGTTCGAGGAATCCCTATATTTCACCCCCGGGGCGGCACCCCTGGCCATGGATATTGGCGGGATCAAGGTCGGCGTCGTGATCTGCTACGACCTTTTCTTCCCGGAGCTTTCCAAGCTGCTGGCGTTGCAGGGGGCGGACCTGATAGTGTGCGCATCGGCGTCCCCGACCGCGACCGTCGCCAACTTCAAACGGATGGCTCCGGCGCGCGCGATAGAAAACGCAACCTATGTGGCGTACGTCAACCTCGTCGGCAACCACCTGGACCTCGTGTTCGGAGGCGAGAGCAGGCTCGTCGACCCGAGGGGCGAGATCGTCGCAGAGGCAAAGCCGCTCGTCGAGGACGAGATAACCGGGGAGATCGACTTATCGAAGCTGGAGTTCGCAAGGAGGATGCGCCCGACCATCCGCGACACCCGGAGCGAGGTCTTCCAGGCGATAATCGACCTGGGGAAGTTCCGGTGAGCCCTCATTCATCTCTGAGGTGCTTCTGGATGCTCTCCTTCTGCGTCTGATCCATATCGTCGATCTCATCGAGCTTCTTCACAAGCCATTTGTTGTCGACGCCCTGCACCAGATCGACCTTCGGCACGTAGGGCTTGATGTCCAGCACCGGCGTCCCGTCGAACATGTCCAGGCCTTTGACCCTCAAAATCCTTCCTTCGCGCGAGAGGAGCCTGACCGTGGACGAGCCTATGTGATTCGGCCTCGACGGGGAGCGCGTCCCGAATATCCCCCTCTCCTCCTTCTCGAGCAGCGGGACTGTCATCAGCTTGGTCTTCCTGTTCTTGTGCAGGTAGTAGATTATCGAGAGGTGGCTGAACCCCTCGATCCCGTCCAGCCCCTGCTCGTACTCCTCGCCGACCTCGATCGTCCCCTCGACCTCTGACATGAACGACTGGAAGGGGATGTTCTCGGACTTCTCTCCCAGCGGGGAATGGACCACGCCGATCGGCGTCAGGACTATCGTCCCGTCCCCCTTCATCCCGTCCTTCGATGAGACACGTATCTTCTTTGCCATCGCCTCCGGAACCGCATCTCCGGATTAAATTGTTGTCAGGGGCGCGCTGTTGCCGGGCAAGTTTAGGAAAAAATAAAGCGGTCGGGATGCCTTATTCACCCCGGTGCAAACTTGATAATCGCGGAGCTCAGCATAGTGCCGGTAGGCTCTGGCACGAGCGTGAGCAAGTACGTCAAGGTGGCGATCAAGGCCCTGGAGGGCCGGGGGGTCAGGGTGATACCCGGCCCGATGTCGACCATCCTCGAGTGCAAGGACATCGACCTGCTGTTCAAAGCCGTCAAGGTCGCGCACAAGGCCGTGCTGGCATCAGGCGCCGTGAGGATCGTGACGACGCTGAAGATCGACGACCGCACGGACAAGGACTCGACCGTGGAATCCAAGATAAGGGCGATTACTTCGCCATAATGGGCAAAGAACAATTAAATAGGGACATACTTTTGGCAATCATGTGCTGAGGTGGCCCAGCCCGGAAAGGCGCAAGCCTGGAACTCTCAGAAATGAGACACGGGTAGCTTGTGGTGGTAACACCTCGGGAGTTCAAATCTCCCCCTCAGCGCTTTTCCTCCAGCATGGAGAAGTGAAGCTTTGCGACCTGCCCCAGCGCCGCCACTCCCTTCGCTGCTATGAATTCCTTCGCAGCCCCCACGACCTTCTCCGAAGCCCCCCTCGGGAACTCGAAGCCGAAGTCATCGGACATCTTCCCCATCGCGGTGACGAACCTCGCCCTCGCGAGCACGGAGGCGGACGCGACTGCGAGGTCCCTCCCTCCCTTGTGGATCTGGACGAGCTCTATGTTCCTGCCCTTCTCCATCAGCGAAGAGGCGATGTAGTCGGGGTCGCCGAACTGGTCTGATATCGCGAGCTCGCACCCCTTGTTCTTCCTCAGCAGGTTCTCGATCGCCCTGGCGTGCGCCCATCCGAGCATGGTGTTGAGGTTCTCCATCTTCGCGTAGAGCTCGTTGTACTTCGCCGGGTTTATCGCCACGATGTCGTAGCGCTCCGCCCCGAGGATCTTCATTATCTCCTTGGCCATGTCGAGGATCCTCTTGTCCCCCCTGATCTCCTTGGAGTCCTTCACCCCGAGCTGCCTGAGCCGCTCCTCCGCTTCCCCGTCCAGCAGCGCCCCGGCGACGACCAGCGGGCCGAAGAAATCCCCCTTGCCGACCTCGTCCGTGCCTATCCTCGTCCGCCCGTCGAAGCCTGCCCCCTTCTCCGCGGCGGGCGCCTTGCCGCCGAGCTTCCCCAGGAACCACTCGACCTCCTGCTGCAGCTCCCTGTTGGATCCGCCGAAGGTCACCTTGCCGGACTCGTAGAGGTTGACGGTGAACTTATCGTACCTCGCGAGGAAGGCCTGGTACTGCCTCTTCTCGAACTTGAAGCCGAGCTTCGCCAGGTGCTCCCTGAACTCCCCGAACCTGCCCTTCTCGAGCTCGAAGACTCCGCTCATGTTGTGCGGATAATCGCCTTCGTGGTATTAATCGGGATAGGCCGGAGCCCTTCTCGCTCAGATGTTCTCTTCGGATTGCCCCACCTTTATGCCGTACGCCGGGAGCCTGCTAAGGAACTCGTCCGTGTCGAGCTTCTCGGGCGAGAACACGCCCGTCTCCTTGATCTTCCCCTCGGCCCACATTATCGCGGCGACCGCTCCGGGCGTCCCGACGAGGTAGCCCGTCGCGTGCATCCCGCTTAGCCTGTAGGCGTCGTCGTGCGACATGACGGTCCACATCTTGATGCGTTTGCCCCTGCCACCCTTCTTGCCGATGGCCTCGACGAGCACGCAGCCGTAGCCCTTCACCTTTCCAGCGAGGTCGGCCGGCTTCGGCATGAAGTAGGTGACGACGTCCCTCGGGCGCACCTTGACCCCTTTGATCTCGATCTCCTTGTTGCTCGTGAGCCCGAGCTTGTGCAGGGTCTTCGTTATCCTGACGAACTCCGGGTCCAGGGCGATCTTGAAGTCGCAGTAATTCGTGTTGACGTACTTCGGCACCAGCACAGGCTCCTCATGGTCGCACATGTAGACCTTGAGCTTGCCGATCGGCGCGGGGAAGTCGTAGTCCTCCTCGGCGGAGAACGGCTCGCCCCTCTCGATCTTGCCATTGCGGTATATCGCCGGCTTGCAGAGCACCTCGTCTATCAGCGTGTCCGGGGAGAAGAGCGCCACGTATTCGTAGCCCTCGACGACGGCGTTGTCGCCGTCCCTGACCAGGATCTTGTCGACCACATCAAGCCGCTTCGCGGCGCTGGCGGCCATGGCATCGGTTATGCCCGGGTCCTCCCCCATGGAGATGAGCGCGCCGACCCCGGCGTCCTTGAACTCCTTGTCCAGCGTGAACTGGTTCAGGTCGTCCCCCATCGCGAAGTCCAGGTAATTCGCCCCGTTCTCCGCGCAGGTGTGCATTATGTTGCCGTTGAACTCCGGTATCGACCCGTTTATCACGAGGTCGGCCCCCTTGATGAGCTTCTTCAGGGCCTTTTTGTCGCCCGCGTCGACCTTCTTGACGGCGACCCTGTCCTCGGCCTTGAGGGTCCTAACGAGCTCCTCCGCCTTCTGCGTCGCTATGTCTGCGAGCACGTATTCTTCGATCTTTCCGCTCTTGATGCAATGCCTGGCTGTGACCAGCCCCACGGCTCCGCAACCTATCTGCACAACTTTCATCATTTCACCCGACAACAGACGAGTCGGAACGAGAAAACCCTAGCCTGGATACTGATAATCTTCCGCATCTCCCGCTGTCTGGGAATCCCATCGGCGAAGGGGTTATTATATTTTCCACCGGAAGGCCGCTCTGTTTGAACCCCAACGGGGGTCACTTCAACATCGCCTTGAACGACCGCTTCTTCCCTATCTTGCGGCAGAGGTCGCACATCAGCCCCGTCAGGGCCGCCTCCCCCTTTCCCTCCTTCAGAGCCTTCGCCATCTTCTTCGCGGTGCGGTCTATCTCGGGGAATTTCTTGGCTATCGACAAATCTGCGCCCCTCTCCTTGCCGAGGTAGAAGCTCACCGCGGCTTGGGTCACCCCGAGCTTCTTGGAGATCTCGTACTGCTGCATGTGGTGGTCGTCGGCAAGGCTTTGAGCGATCCTAGCCCTTAGGACGGGGACGACTTTCTTGGCGAAAGCTTCGCAACCTGGCTTGAGGTTCATGCTATCCTTCCCTAACAGTGTGAAGTCGAGAAACAATTCTCCATATATATTTGCTCATTATAAAGACTGCCATTGGGGAAACATGGTCCAGAATCCGGCCGAGTTCACATCCTTCCGGCTATCTTCGTCTCGCATTCCGGGCACCTGCCGTCCCTTATCAGGTTCTTTGCGACGCTGAATCCGAACCTCTTGATGAGAAGCTTCCCGCACTTGGGGCAGAAAGTGTCCTCCTTCTCCTCTCCCGGTATGTTCCCCTCGTAGACGTACTTCAGCCCGCTCTTGATCCCGACCTCCCTCGCCGCCCGCAGGGTCTCGGCCGGAGTCGAAGGCGGCCCCGTCAGCTTGTAGTCCGGATGGAACCTCGTCACGTGCCAGGGAATCTCCGGGTCGATCGACGCGATGAACTTGGCGATCCCCTCGAAATCCTCTTTTGAATCGTTGTAGCCCGGGATGACCAAGGTCGCGACCTCCACCCATGTCCCCAGCTCATGGTGCAGCCTTATGCTGTCGAGCACGGGCTGGAGCCTCGCGCCGCACACCTCCCTGTAGAACCTGTCCGAGAACCCCTTGAGGTCGATGTTGGCCGCGTCAAGATATGGCGATATCCCCCTGAGGGCGTCCTCGCCGATGTACCCGTTCGTCACGAAGTTGTTCGCAATGCCCTCCTTCCTGGCGAGCCTTGCGACATCGTACGCGTACTCGTAGAAGATCGTCGGCTCTGTGTATGTGTAGGAGATGCTGTCGCACCGCTTCCTCTTCGCGGTCGCGACGACGTCCTCCGGCGAGATGTCCTCCCCCGGGATATCCCCGCTCTCCCTGACGAGCTGGGATATCGAGTAGTTCTGGCAGTGCAGGCACCTGAAGTTGCATCCGACCGTGGCCAGCGAAAGGCTCGTGCTGCCGGGGTGGAAGTGGAAGAAAGGCTTCTTCTCTATCGGATCCACGGCGAGAGAGATCGCCTTCCTGTAGTTCAGCGTGAAGAGCTTGCCTTCGACGTTCTCCCGCACCTGGCATATCCCCCTCTTGGACGGGGCTATGAGGCACTCGTGGCGGCAGAGGCGGCAGCGGAGCTTCCCCCCTTCCGCGCTGTAGAACATCGCCTCCTTCTGCATGGGCGCCTCCATCCGAGTATCTGAAGACTGGGGATTATTACTTTGCCCCGACATGCCGGTCAGAAAGTGACGATCTTGTCGCTCTCGGCGATTATCTTGTAGAGGTCGGCCATGGTGGAAAGAGGGCACGCCTGAGTGGCGTCCTTGGCTCTCAGCTTGAGGCAGGACGTGCAGCTGTAGGTCTTGCCGCCATTGCCCAGGAAATCCCTGATCTGGTCGGTCACCTTGAACTTCTCCGTGTCGATGGAATCGCACTCCACCCCCTTGCCGAGCAGGAAGACGCGGACATCGTCCCCCTTCTTGAGGGCGAAATTCCCGAGCCTGAATGCCTGGAGCACGGTCTCGGGGTCGTTCGAATAGATAATCACGCCGAGCTTCATGTGACCATCCCGTCAGAACTGTCTGCGGGCGTAAGATATTTTCTGAACCACTATATGAGCAGTTTTATCTCCTCATCTGCCGATTGAGCACCGCAATGAAGAATGTCCAAGTGCCAGACGATCTGGAAGGGCAGATAGACGGGCTGGTCTCCCAGGGCATGTTCCGCTCGTTCCAGGCCGCGGCGGAGGAGCTCATCAGGCTCGGAATTGCCTCCGTAAAGGGGGGCAGGGGCCATGCAATGCCGCCAAGCAACATCCCGCAGCCGGAGAGGCCGAACATCCCCGACCCGTCACGCGACATCCTCAACATGTGAATCGGCGCAGGATGCCATCCGGGATCGGCCCCAATACACCTTATTTTTAGGTATACCGAAAAATTGATTATAATGGGCGGATTCTCTCAATATCGTGGAGAAAGAGGTCATCGAGCAGTATCTGAAGGTCATCCTCTCCGTCGGAGAGGGGGACGACCCCGTCAAGACCAACGAGATAGCCAAGGCCATGCATCTCGCCCCGGCGAGCGTGACCGAGAGCGTCCAGAAGCTTGCGGACGAGGGCTACCTGAAGTACGAGGCGTACAAGGGCGCGAGGCTCACGAAGAAAGGGCGGAGGATAGCGAGCAAAGTCAGCCGGAAGCACAGGCTGCTGGAGCGATTCCTCTCGGACGCCCTGGGGATCGAATCCGCCAAGGTGCACAAGCAGGCCTGCGAGATGGAGCACACGCTCACCGACGAGGCGGAGATTGCCCTGTGCAGGATGCTTAACCACCCGGAGACCTGCTCCGACGATCACAAGAAGATTCCCCCGTGCAACCTGGACGTCGAGAGCTGCGCCGAGTGCAAAGCGAGGTCAGCGGCGGAGCTCAAGGTGGCAACGTTCAAGGGGGACCTGCGCCAGCTCACCGAGCTCTCCAAGGGGGAGAGGGCGAAGATCCAGTTCATCCGCGGCGGAGAGAACGTCGTGGAGAAGCTGCACAACATGGGGTTGACGAAGGGGGCGGACATACAGCTCATGAACACGGCGCCGTTCTCCGGCCCGGTCGAGATCTGCGTCAGGGGATGCAAGCTCGTCCTGGGGCGCGGCATAGCCGACAAGATATTCGTCCAGAAGGCGGGGTGAGATGCCTTGGAATGTAGCCAGTGCCGCCCCGTCGAACAGAAGGAGAAGCGCCGCCGCTTCCGCGGCTTCGAGAACGCTGAGCCAGTGAGGATGGTCCTGGTCGGCAACCCGAACGTCGGCAGGAGCGTGCTCTTCAACCAGCTCACAGGGGCGCACCAGATAATCGGGAACTGGCCGGGCAAGGCCGCCGACGTGATGAGCGGGCGGCTCGTTTTCGAAGGCGCACTCATCGAGCTGATAGACCTTCCTGGGACCTACTCGCTCGCATCAGAGTCGGTCGAGGACAAGAAGGTGCTCGCTTTTCTGACTGGGCATGAGGTCGACGTGATGATCAATGTGGTCGACTCGACCTTCCTCGAGAGGAACCTGGCCCTCTCCCTCGAGCTCCTTTCCCTGGACATCCCGACGGTGATAGCGCTCAACATGATCGACAGGGCGGAGTCGCAGGGGCTCACGATAGACTCGGCGTCGATTGAGAAGGAGATCGGAGTCCCGGTAGTGCAGACGAGCGGCCTGAAGGGGATAGGGGTGACGGCGCTCATCAGGCAGGCGCTTGCCACGGCCGGCAGAAACGACCGAAAGCCCAGGCCGATGTTCCATACTGCGCCCATCGAGAGAGCGATCGGGCCGCTACGCGATGATATAACGTCCTCCTTCCCAGCTTCAAACGCGAATCACTTGACCGAGAGGCTGCTCCTCGGTGACAAATCCGCTGAGTCGACGGTGTCCGCGAGCAGACCGGACCTCGTGGGAAAGGCGGCCGCCGTCAGGAAGAAACTGGAGCGGGAGATGGAGGACGACATCTCCTCCATAGTCGCATCCGACAGGTACGCCCTCGCGGCGAGCATCGTGAAAGGCTCCACAAAGCGCACCGGCAAGGACGTCATGACGCTGGAGGAGAAGGTCCACGGGGTCCTGACGCACAGGGTCTACGGCCTTTTGTGCCTCGCGCTGATAGCCGGGGCTTCGTTCTTCTCGCTGTTCCTCCTCGGAGACTTCTTCGCCACGATGATGGTGAACTGGTTCAACTCGCTCCACCCGTCGTTCATATCCCTATTCGGCGACCCGAAGCTTGGAGAGTTCTTCTGGGGCGGCGTCCTCGGCGGGCTCATATCGGTGGTGTCGATCGTCCTGCCCTACCTCATACCGTTCTTCATTCTCCTGTCAATCCTGGAGGAGAGCGGGTACATATCGAGGGCCGCGTTCGTCATGGATAACATACTCCATAGGATCGGGTTGCACGGCAAGGCGTTCTTCCCGTTGCTGCTCGGCTACTCCTGCAACGTGCCGGCCTGCCTTGGGTGCAGGATGCTGGAGACCGAGAGGGAGCGGGTGCTGGCGATATTCGCGGTGACGCTGATACCCTGCGCGGCGACGAGCATCGTGGTGCTGGGCCTCGTGGGGACCTACGTCGGAATATGGTGGGTCATCGGCCTCTTCCTGTTCAATCTCATCATAGTCGCCGTGCTCACTAGGGTAGCCTACTCGATACTGCCTGGAGAGCCAACGGCGCTCATCATGGAGATGCCGCCGATGCGGAAGCCGTCCGTGAAGATAACGCTCAAGCAGACCTGGTTCCGGGTGAAGGACTTCATCGTGATCGCCGTGCCGCTGCTGATAGTGCTGGGCATAATCCTCGGCGCCCTGCAGTACCTGGGGATGTTCGGCGCGATTTCCGAACTGATGTCCCCGGTGACGGTCTGGTGGCTCGGCCTCCCAGCGTTCGCCGGTATACTGCTGATCTTCGGGATAATGAGGAAGGAGCTGACGCTCCTGCTCCTAGGGACGGTCGCGGGGACGCAGAACTTTGCCTCGGTCATGACGGACGACCAGATGATCGTGTTCACGCTGGTCGTGATGCTCTACATCCCATGCATCGCGACGATTGGCGTGCTCGTGAAGGAGATTGGCGCGAAGAGAGCCGCATTCATCACCGTCTTCGAGATAGGATTCGCAATCCTCGTGGGGGGTATTGCGGTCAGGCTCCTGTCCCTGTTCTGATCTTCTCGAAAAAGTAGAAATACGCGCACTGGGGTCTTAGCCGAGATGTCCAAGGGGAAGCGCGTCACCCTCACTGACGGGGCCGGCGGGGAGAAGATGATGGAGTTCATCCGCCACTTCGTTCTTTCCAACTTCGGCGGGAACGCCGGAGAGATACCGCTGGGGATGCTCGACGACAGCGCGGTGATCGACGGCATAGTCTTCACGACCGACAGCTACGTCGTCAAGCCGCTGTTCTTCCCTGGGGGCAACATCGGCTCGCTGGCGATATCCGGCACGGTCAACGACCTCTCGGTCATGGGCGCCACGCCCTTCGCGATGTCCTGCTCGCTGATACTCTCCGATGGCTTCCCGCTTGACGACCTGGACAGGATCCTGCACACGATGAAGGACTTCGCCGCGAAGGCTGGGGTCCCCGTGGTCACGGGCGACACGAAAGTCGTGGAGAAGTCCGCTCTCGAGGGCATGTTCATCAACACATCGGGGATCGGAAAGAGGTCCGAGCTTCTCGACGGCAGCATCAGAGCCGTGAGGAGGCACAGGAAGTTCCCGTTCGACTGGCCGAACGACTCCGCCATCGCCGCGGGGGACAAGATACTCATCAGCGGGACGGTCGGGGACCACGGGGTCGCGCTCCTCTCGTTCCGCGAGGGCTACGGCTTCGAGTCGAAGATAAAGAGCGACGCGCAGCCGCTCAACCACATGATCGCGAAGGCGCTGAGGGCCGGCGGCATAACGGCTATGAAGGATCCGACAAGAGGCGGCGTGGCGAACGCTCTGAACGAATGGTCGGAGAAATCCAAGGTCGGGATACTGCTCGAGGAAGAGACGATCCCCTACAACGAGGCCGTGCTGTCCGCCTGCGAGATGCTCGGCATCGATCCTCTCGAGATAGGCAACGAGGGGAAGGCGCTCATCGCGGTGGTGCCGGAGATGGCCGACGATGTGCTGAAGGCCTTGAAGAGGACCGACGAGGGCAAAGAGGCGGCGATAATCGGCCAAGCCAGCAAGGAATACCGCGGAGTGGCGATGAGAACCTCCGTCGGCGGTCTGAGGGTGGTCGAACCGCCCGTAGGCGACCCCTGCCCGAGAATCTGCTGATTCACAGACGCAGCTTTTTTTCCACGGCTTCCTCGATCCTCTTGAGGGAGGCGCTCGCTATCTCGGAGATGTCTTTCCCGAAGTCGAGGGACTCCGGCTGGATCCCGACGAAGTACGCCTTCTTGCCCTCCTTCTGGATCAGCGCCATGAGCATCGCCAGCGGCACCTTGTGCGTCGATATCTCATCGCCGATGTCGTCCGACTGCAGGAAGGCTATCTCGCCCGGCTCGGCGCCGAAGTCGCAGGTGTCCACGAAGATCACGCTGTGCACGTCCTTGCGCATGAGGATGTCCAGCACGACCTCTTCGAGTCCCTGCTCCTCCGAAAAGATGCGATTGGGGTTTAGACGCCTGAGGTCCTCGGCGAACCTCAGGCCCACGGCGTCATCGCCCCGGTCTCTGTTCCCGAGGCCGATGAACGCCGTCTTCCTGTTTGCCGTCTCTTCCAGCCTGTGCAGCGCATCTCCGATGCGGCTCACTTCCTGACGACGCTGACGAGGTGCGCCGAGCAGGAGACGCACGGGTCGTACGCCCTTGCGACGATCTCCAGCTGCTTCTTTATCGCCTCGTCCTTCTCGCCCTTGTCAAGCATATACTGCGCTGCGATGCGGATGTACCTCTCTATGTCCTCGAGGTTCTGCGCCGTCGGGGTTATGATGTCAACCTTGGACATGCGCCCGCCCTTGATCTCGTAGCTGTGGAAGAGGGTGCCCCTCGGCGCCTCGACGCCCCCGGTGCCCTTGCCGGCATCCCTGCCGGGCTTCACTACCGCCGGGTCCTTCATGTCGACGAGCTTGTCCACCAGGACCGGTATCTTCTCGAGGGCGTAGAGCAGCTCTATCGCCTGCGCCATGTTGTTGAAGAGCGGGTTGCGCTTCCACCTCACGCTTGTGTAGCGGTCGTAGTAGCCCTTGGCCTTCCCCTTCAGCCTGTCGCCCAGGAGGTTTATCCTGGCGATCGAGCCGACGGTGTAGGGCTTGTCCTTGTACCGCGACCTCTTGGCGTAGCTGTGCGGCACCACCCTCTCGTTCGTGAGCTTCTTGTAGTCCTCGATGTCGAGCTCCTCGCCGTCGGAGATGAGTATCGAGTCGCCGACGAGCCCGTACTCCTTCTTGTTGACAGGGTTCAGGCAGGCGAACTGCGTCTCCTCGTCCAGCCAAGACGGGAACTTCATCGGCCCCACGAGGTCTATCACGCTGCACGCCATCGGTATGAGCGCGGCGACCTGGTCCTTGAGCGCGTACAGCTCGTCGTTTGTCGGGAACCTGCCGAATCCGCCGATTATCGGGTTCTCGCCGTGCGTGGCCCTGGCCGATACGGTCTCCATGACCTGGTTTCCGAACTTCTTCATCGTCAGCCCCCTGACGACGTACTCGGCGTACTTGTCGGTCATCGCGACCGCGTTCGGATAGCCGAGCAGGTCGGGCAGCGCCAGCAGGCAGACGTGCAGGGCGTGGCTCTCAACGGCCTCCCCGTGCAGCATCAGCGAGCGCAGCAGCCTCGTCTTCTCGGGCACCTTGATGTCGAGGCACTTCTCGAGGCCGCGGAGCGAGGCGTACTTGTGCGAGAGCGTGCAGATCGCGCAGATCCTCGGCACTATGCTGAGGTTCTCGGAAGGCAGCTTGCCGAGCGTGATCGTCTCGAAGAGCCTCGGCCCCTCGAGCACCTCCAGCCTCACGTCCTTGACCTTCTTGCCCTCTATCTCAACGGTTATCGCGCCGTGCCCCTCGACCCTTGCCAGGTGCTCTATCTTGATCTCCTTCATTTCTTCGCCCCCTTGGACTTCTCGAGGAGCTCGACCATGGGCATGCCTCCGAACATCATCGCCTTGTTCACGACGTCGTCGTAGCTGAAGCGCGCCCTGTCGGGGTACATCGGGTGCTTCATCTTGGTCAGCATCTCGACCTCCCCCGCCATGTTCGCCTCCGCGACAGCGCCGCGGCATCCCACGCACGGGACGTTGTCGTTTATGCAGGCCGAGTTGCACCCGGCGTTAGTCACTGGCCCCAGGCACAGCTGGTCCTTGAACAGCAGGCACTCGTTCTCGTTGTGCTTGCACTCGACGCAGACAGGGTACCTGGCGGGTATCGGGCCGTCCCCCTTGACCAGCCTTCCGAGCGCCCTCAGGAACTCCCACTTGTCGATCGGGCAGCCCTGCACCGCGAGGTCGACCTTCACATACGCCGACAGCGGCTTCGGCTCGAGCGACTCCGGTATACTGAACTTGGCGTCGCCGTAGACCTGCTTCACGCGCTCCTTCCAGTTGTTGTCGAGCGCCCTTCCGGACTGCGGGCCGCCGTTGCAGGCGCACCCTCCCAGCGCTATGAGGACCTTCGCGCGCTTCCTTATGTCCTGGAGCATCTCGAGGTCTCCCTTGCTGGAGACGGAACCCTCTACGAGGGCGACGTCCATCTCCTCCTCGACGTTGTTGCTCATGGCCATTAGGAAGGACCTTATCTCCGCGCATCCGAAGATGTCGAGTATCTGGTCCTCGCAGTTGACTATGGTGAGCTGGTCGCCGGCGCACCCGGTCAGCCCGTAGATCCCGACCCTCGGGAGCTTCTTGGCCTTCTTCGCCTCTGGCGTGTGGTGCGTCAATATATCAGCTCCTTCATGTTGAGGACGTCCCAGTACGAGAACACCGGTCCGTCTATGCAGGTGTAGATGTGCTTGACCACGCAGTGGCCGCACTTCCCCACGCCGCACTTCATCCTCCTCTCCAGCGTCATTACGATCTGGTTCTTCGGCACCTTAAGCTTCAGCAGCTCCTGGATGACGAACTTGTACATCACAGGCGGGCCGCATATGGCCGCGTAGGTGTTGTCCGGGTCAAGGTGCTTGATGTCCTTGAAGAGCGTCGTGACCAGGCCGACGTTGTACTGCCACTTGCCCGTGTCGTCCTTGTCGACCGTGAGCAGCGTGTGCAGGTCGTCCCGCTCCTTCATGTCGATGAACTCCTTCCGGAAGAGTATCTCGCCGGGCGTCTTCGCGCCGTAGAGCAGGTAGATCTCGCCGAACTCGTCCCTGTTGTCGAGGGCGTACTGGAGCAGCGACCTTAGCGGCGCGACCCCCATGCCCCCCATCGTTATGATCAGGTCCTTCCCCTTCATCTTCTCGATGGGGAAGCCGTTGCCGTACGGGCCCCTGACGCCTATCGCGTCGTTCTCCTTGAGCCTGAAGAGCGAGCTGGTGACCTGCCCCATGTTCCTTATGCAGAATTCCAGCAGGCCCGGCCTCGATGGCGTTGAGGAGATGCAGAACGGCGCCTCCCCTACCCCCGGGTTCGAGAGCATCATGAAAGCCCCGGGCTTGTAGCAGAGTGCCATCGCCCTCTCCGAGTCCATCGGCCTTATCTGGAAGAATCTCGTGTCGTTCGCGAGGTCGTACCTGCGCACGATCCTCATCATCTCCGGCCTGAACGGGTTCACCAGCCGCTCGCCGCCGTCGCATACGGTCTCGGTCATTTGAAGAACACCTCCTCGCCTCTGAGAGTCTTGCTCACCGTGTATACGTTTATGTCGACCGGGCATGACGTCAGGCATCTGCCGCACCCGACGCAGCTGGGCTTGCCGTACGCTCCCACGAAAGCCTCCAGCTTGTGGGTGTACCAGAGCTTGAGCCTGTCCGCCCTCGTCGCTCGGAAGTTGTGCCCTCCGGCCACAAGGGAGTACTCGCACAGCGTGCACGCGTCCCATGCCCTGTCCCTGGAGCCCTTTATCTCGGTCAGCGCGACGGTGTCGGTGACGTTGTAGCAGTTGCAGGTCGGGCAGACCATCGAGCAGCTGCCGCACGCGAGGCACCTGTCGCCGATCTTGTCCCAGACCTTGTTGCTCATGTTGAGCTCGTATATGCTCGGCATGGCCGTCAGGTCGATGTCGAGCTTGAAGTTCGCCTCCCTCTTCTTCTTCCAGTTGGCGAACTTCTGCATGTCCTCCGGAGAGACGCTCTCGTCGAACAGGCTCTCCGCGGTCCTGGTGAGGTCGTCTCCCAGGCTGGACCCGACCCATACCAGGTAGAAGTCCGAGCCGATCTCGCTGAAGAACAGGTCGAACCCCTCGTCCACCGAGTCGGTCCCCGTCTCGTTGCAGAAGCAGTACTTGTCAGGCATGCAGGAGATGCCGATGATCGCGGTCCTCTTCCTGCGCTCGATGTAGTAGGGATCCGGGTAGTTCTCCCTGAAAAGCTTGTCCAGGATGTTCAGCCCGGCGATGTCGCACGAGTGCGCGCCGAAAACAACCCTGTTCTGGATATTGTCCAGCTGGTCCTGGTATCCCTCCCGATCGTACTTGAACATCGTGAACTTCTGCGGCACCATGAACTTCTTGAGCGGCAGTATGGTCCTTCCCGCGTCCGGGTCGACGTCCTTGACGCCGGCCTTCTGGAAGGAGTACCTCTCGCCCTTCTTCACAGGCGCCCAAAGTTCTCCGAAGCTCGAAGTGCTCTCGAGGAACTTCTTCAAGTCCTTCTTCTTCAGCTTCAGAATTCTCACTTCGTTCCTCTCCTTTCACTCCTGATCCGCGTCGTCTCTTGCCGCGCAGAATATGGACGAATCGCTGCCCCCCATACCGCTCGGCCGAATCTCTCTAGGGGCTCTTTCGCGGCGCCCGATAATCGTCATCTGGCGCATTCCGGAGTCCCCGAGCATGACGGAATGCTGATACGTATATAAATGGTTCTCCGAACTAATTATTGATGTGATTAATATAAAAATAAAAACGCCTCTGGTCAAGTGCGCGCAGTTTCAATAGAAGGTGTATTAAAATAGAGATTGGGGAGGTCTCCGGCCTCCCTGTTCGAATCTCACTTGAATTCTTCGTGGGATATTGCCAACATTATCAGCGCCACGAGCGCGAGGATCGACGCTATCCCGAAGGGGCCGATGGCGAATAGGCAGAATACCGAGCCTATTATCGCCAGCCCGGCGTGCTTCCTCTGCGTTGCGAAAATTCCGCCGATGATGCCGATCACCGCGAATATTATGCCGATGACGGCAAACGCCATGATAATCGTAACGACGAACCCGACGATGGGGCCCATCATCTCGAACATGGATTGGAGATCCAACGGTATCCATGACATGCCCCAATTCATGGCGCTTGTAGCGCTGTTGACCGCCAATATGATCATGATCGCCTCTACGACCCATATCAAACCCGATACGAGTAGCAGAACGCCGGCGACTATCGGCACCGCCGTCTGAGGCTTCGGCGCCGCCATCATCGGCATCATCGGTTGCATCGGCTGCCCTTGCATCTGCTGCCGGTAATCATGCCCGCAGTAGGGACACACATTCGCATCCCACTGAATCACTCTTCCACAAGAGACGCATTTCCTTTCCTGAGCCGGACTCTGAGCTGGAGCTTCCATCCTAAACCTCCTGCTACGATATTGTCCAGATATAATATATGGTTTGCTCAGTCTTCAGCCAAAGGGGCGATTGGGGCGGGGCAAAGTGCATCAGCGCCTCTTTTCTGATTACCTCAGGACATCCTGTATGAACTTCACAACGTCGTCCGTCTGCAGGACGGTCCCACAATACTCCCATTTTGACAGTCTGTCAACCGAGGTCGTCCCGCTGATCTTTATCGATCCCCCGCAGTTCGGGCACTTATACACGCTGACCAGGCCGCCGGCTATGCTTTGATGCCGGAAATGCGGGCGAGGAGGGCGCCTCATTTCCGTATCTCTCCGATGACCATGTCGATGAACTCGGGCATCCTCCTCGCCACCTGTTCCGTCTGGCTCTCCCCGAAGGTGCTGACATCCTCGGCCTGCATGGCTATGAACACGATCTCCTTCGGCATCCTCTCGGGCGAGGTCTGCCTGCCCAGCGCTATCGCCGTCGAGATGTTCACGCCGTGCGGCGACGAGCCGTGCACGGTGTGCGAGAAATCCTCCTCCTTGAGGCGCATGATCTCCCCCGGCTCGTGCTCCGGGAGGAAGATCGCGTCCACGACCACGACCTTCTCGTAGTCCAGCATCATCTCCATCACCTCGATGCCGCTGGCCGTCGCCTCCTCAACGTCCACGCCCGGCAGCTTCCGCCCAGCGATCTCCCTCGCGGCCACTATGCCTATGCCGTCGTCCGTCAGCAGCGGGTTCCCGATGCCCAGCAGCAAGGTCATTTTCTTCTTCATTCGATCATCCACCCGGATTCGGCAGTGAATATCAAGACACGATGAACGACATCGGCGGACAACCTACCCCCTCCAGCTCCGTATCTCTTCGCAGCCGTAGCATTTCCCGCTGTGGACCGATTTCGTCCCGCCGCACCTTCCGCACCTGTATCTCTTCTCCTGCTCTCTGAGAAAATCATCGAGCCCGCCCTTCTCTATCTTCCTCAGGTTGTCGGTGAAGCTGACGCCGTAGTTCTCCCTGTACCTCGAGTCGATCTTCTCGAGGTTCTCGCAAGGGAACGAAGAGCATTCAAAGCAGAACCTGATCTTGCCGTTCCGTATCTTGGCGCATTGCCCTTTAAGAAAAGCGCATTTCTTTTTCCTGGGCAGGCACCCCTGGCAATGGGTGATCTTCCCTCTCTTCTTAGGGAGCCCCGATGAATATGCCAGATACGCGCTGCAGACGTTGCAGTTCATGCCGCAGGGTGCCACCAGTTCCGGTTCCATGCTTTCACAGTCTATGCTCAAGCTCCATAGTAGAATATAAAATTAAGAGGTTGGGAAGGGGTTTTCCGCTTCGGGCTCAGAAGTTCTTGAGCGTCTGCTTCACTTTGCCCTCGCTGTCCAGTATCCTGACCTCGAGCGCCCTGGAGCCGTCCGGCAGCAAGTGCGTCCCGCAGGAGTTGCACGGGTCGTAGCACCTGAAGCTCATCTCCACCGTGTTCAGCAGGCCGGGCGACACCATTCCGTCCTTTATCAGCGCCATCGCGTTCTTCTTGACCTCGTGCGCGATCGCGGCGTTGTTGTTTGTCGTCGCGACGACCATGTTGATCATCGTGCAGATGCCGTCCTTGTCGCTCTTGTAGTGGTGGATCAGCGTGCCCCTCGGGGCCTCGACTATCCCGACGCCCTCGTTCGGCTCGCCCACCTTGCCCCTGATGTCCGTGCTCGTTATCGACTTGTCCGATGCCAGCTCGAGCATCTTCTCGGCGGCGTACTGCAGCTCGATGACCCTCGCCCAGTGGTACGCCAGCGTGTGGTGCACCGGCCCGGTGACTCCCAGGCTCCTGACGGTCTTCACCATGTTCTCGTAGGCCGCCTGCGCGAGCGGCGTAGTGAATCCCTTCGCGACATTGAGCCTTCCGAGCGTCCCGACCCTGTAAATCCCGCTCGACGCGCCGTCGACCAGCCCCTTCCAGCCTATTGGCTTGAAGATCGGCATCTTCATGTAGGTCCAGGGCTCGACGTGCTCCGCGATGTACTTCAGGTAGTCCTTCGGCTCGAACTTGGCGAGCTCCTTCCCCTCGGGAGAGACGACCTTGACCTTGCCGCGGTAGAAGTTGACCTTGTCGTTCTCATCGACCAGCCCCATGTAGTTCGTTTCCTGGTAGAACGACTTGCCGTTCGTTATCAGGCCCAGGTAGTCCTTGTTCTTCAGGACGACGTCGGTGAACAGGTTCAGGGTGAACTTGCCGAACTCGACGCAGGACTTCGCCATGGTCTCGATATGCACCCTCTCCTCTTCGGTGATCGGCTTCGACACTCCGCCGGGTATCCCGAACACCGGGTGCGTCGCGCGTCCGCCGATGATCTCCTGCACCTTCTGTCCATAGGACCTGTGCTTGATGACCTCGGCTCCAATCGGCACGCCGACCGCCTCGACGACCCCGAGGATGTTCCTCTTGTTCGCCGGCGCCGCGGGCCCGAGGACGAAGTCGGGCGCAGCGAGCGCGTAGAAGTGCGCGATGTGGCTGTGGACGTACTGCCCCATGTAGAACAGCTCCCTGAGCTTGTGCGCCGTCGGGGTCGGTTCAGCGCTGAACACCGCGTCCAGCGCCCTCGCGGATGCGAGGTGGTGGGCCGCAGGGCAGACTCCGCAGAGCCTGTTCGTGAGGATCGGCAGCTCGCCGACGTGCCTGCCTATGCAGAACCGCTCGAACCCCCTGAGCTCCGGCACCTGCCAGTAAGCGTTGATGCAGTTGCCCTTCTCGTCCAGGAAGATGTCGATCTTCCCGTGTCCCTCAAGCCTCGTGACTGGGTCTATCGTTATCCTCTTCTTGTCAGTCTTGACTAGTTGATCGCTGATTATGGGTCCGGCCATCTATCCCACCTTCCTCTTCCTCTCTGTCACAGTCCTCCTCAGGAGCGACTTCGGCAGCGTGAAGGCGTAGAACGTGCCCAGCGGGTCCTTGACCTGCTCGAGGAGCTTCTCGATCTCCTCTTCGTTCATCAGCCCCTCCTTGTCGGTTATGTTGAACACCGACGATATGGCGGAGAGCATGCTCCCGCCCTGGTCAAGCACCGACTTCGTCGGCCCCATGCATCCCCTGCACGGCATATTGCCGACCGGGCACATGGCGCCGCAGCCCGCCCTCGTGGCCGGGCCGATGCAGATGATCCCCTGGTCGATCAGGCACTTCTTCTGGTCGGGCATTATCTCGTACGGCTGCACGATCTTCTGGACGTTCCTGCCCTTCTCGACCCTCTCCCTCTTGCACTCGTCGCAGAGGGTCCTGTCGGATGCGATGACCGCTCCCTTCGGCGGCAGCGGCGCGCCCTCCTTGAGGTGCTTGGTGACGGCCGTCAGCGCGAGCTTTATGAGCTCCGGCGTCGGCGGGCACCCGGGCATGAACAGGTCGACGTCCATTATGTCGTCCAGCGTCAGGACGTCGTCGAACAGGTCCGGCAGCGTGAGCTCCCCCTCGGGCACCTTGATGCGCTTCGAGGGCATCACGCCGCTCGGGTTGTCGGTGGACGGGGTCTTGTTGGTGTAGACCGTGTCCATTATCTCCTTCTTGTTCGTGACGTTCGCCAGCCCTGGCGTCCCGCCGAAGCAGGCGCACGAGCCGAAGGCGATCATCACCTGCGACTTCTGCCTGAGGAGGCGGGCTATGTGCTCGTTCTCCTCGCTCCTGATGGCCCCGTTGTAGAATGATATCGTTATGCTCTTGTCGGGCATCTTCTCGATGTCCTCGTACTTCGTGTCGAACCCGATCGGCCAGAGCGTCACGTTCGCCAGCGCCGCGACATCCAGTATCGCCGCGTCGATGTCCAGCACCGCCACGTCGCAACCTCCGCATCCCGCGCCCCAGTAAAGGGCTATATCGATCTTGTCTGCCATTTTCAATCACCTCTGCATGAATCGTCAGCATGAGTCTCCAGCGCAATGTACGTCGGCGAACGGCCCTTGTGCCCCACCATGTCGATCTTCCTCCACTTCAGTAGGGCGATTATCTGCTCCACGATCTCCCGCTTCGGCATCCCGGTGATGTCGTGAAGCTCGTGCACCGTCCGCGGCTCGCCGAGGTTCGCCAGCAGCATGTTCCGCGCCAGCTCCATGGAGGCCGCCTTCGATACGATGAACTGGTACCTAGCCTTCTGCAGCTGCTCCCCGAAGACGTTCTTCTTCTCGGTGAGCGTTTCCTGCTTTCCGACCAGCCATCTGACCCTCTCTCCGTCCAGGGTCATCTCGGCCGCTTCCAACCTCGACTTCATTGACGCCAAGTGATTCAGCCTCCTCTGTTCGCCTCCCTGACCGGGCTCGGTCCCAGCTCCTGGATCTTCGCCGTGAAGTCCTTTATCGTCTGCTGGAACTTCTCCCCCTCTCCGGCCGATATCCATTCCAGCCGGAGGCGTTCCTTGTCCAATCCGAACTGCTTGATGAGCATTCTTAGCAGCGCCATCCTTCTCCTCGTTCTGTAGTTACCACCTATGTAGTGGCAGTCGGCCGGGTGGCATCCTGCGACGAGTATCCCGTCGGCGCCCTTCTGGAACGCCCTGAGAACGAACTCGGGGTCGACCCTGGCTGAGCACATCACCCTTATCACGCGGAAGTTCGGCGGCATCTGCAGCCTGCTGACCCCCGCGAGATCCGCTCCGGCATACGAGCACCAGTTGCAGCAGAAGACCAAGACCTTCGCCTTCCAGTCGGCCGGGACCTCGTCCGATGCCGCTGACGGTGCCTGCGCGTGTACCATCTCGCTCATCTCACTTCACCTCCTCCTCTTCAAGGGCAGCGTCGATCATCGCGATGATCTGGTTGTCCTTGTAGCCCTTCTGGGTCAGCGCTCCGGCCGGGCACGCGCCGACGCATGCCCCGCAGCCCTTGCACAGACCGATGTTGATCTCCGCGAACTTCTTGTCCTTGAGCTTCGGGTGCGCGACGATCTCTATCGCCTTGTACTCGCAGATCGGCTGGCAGATGCCGCATCCGTCGCACAGGTCCTCGTCGGCCTTCGCGACTATGCCCTCCGCCTCCAGCTTGTCCTTGGACAGTATCGTGACCGCCCTCGCGACGGCCGCGAGCGCCTGGGAGATGCTCTCATCGATGAACTTCGGGCCGTGCGCCGTGCCCGCCAGGAACACTCCCTCCGTGGCGAAGTCGACAGGCCTGAGCTTCATGTGCGCCTCGAGGTAGAACCCCTCCTTTATGAGCGGGACCTTCAGCATCGGGGCGAGCTTCTCGTTGTCGGGGTTCGCCCTGGTCCCAGAGGCGAGGACAAGGTAATCGGGGTGGAATACGAACATCTCGCCCGACTCCCCGTCCTTCACGTGGACCGTCAGCTTCCCGTCCTGGTGCTCGACCTTCGGCTTCTGGTCGTCGTCGAACCTGATGAACATCACGCCCTTGTCGGCGGCCTTCTGGTAGTACTTCTCCCTGAAGCCGTAGGTCCTTATGTCCCTGTACAGGACCATGACGTTCGCGTTCGGGTTCAGCTCCTTCGCCTTGATCGCGTTGGTCATCGTGCTCGTGCAGCAGACGCGGCTGCAGTTCGGGTTGTCCCCCTCCCTGGAGCCGACGCACTGGATGAACAGGATGTTGTCCCCCTTGATCTCCTTCTTCGACAGAGCCTCCTCGAACTCGAGCAGCGTCTTCACCTTCGGGTCCTTGCCGTAGAGGTGCTCGTTCGGCTTCCACTCCTGGGCGCCGGTCGCGATTATGACCGCGCCGTGGTCGAACTCGGATTTGTCCGCGAGCTTCGTCTTGAAGTTGCCGACATATCCGTCGATGCTCTCGACGGTGGTCCCCTTGTGGACGCTTATGTTGCCGTTCGACTCCGTCTCGGAGATCATCTTCTTCAGCATGGCCTGCGGGTCGGTCCCCTCCTCGGCGATGAAGTGCAGCTTCTTCAGGTTCCCGCCGAGCTCCTTCTCCTTCTCGACGAGGTGCACCTTGAAGCCCTGCTTCGCCAGCTCCAGCGCCGCGCTCATCCCAGCGACTCCTCCGCCGATAACCAGGGCGGCCGGGTTGACCGGGATCTCAAGCTTCTCGAGCGGCTCCAGCAGCCTCGACTTCGCGACTGCCATCCTCACCAGCGCCTTCGACTTCTGCGTCGCGGCGGAAGGCTCGTGCATGTGTATCCAGGAGCACTGGTCCCTGATGTTCGCCATCTCGAAGAGGTAGGGGTTTAGCCCCGCCTCCTTTATCGTGCTCTGGAAGAGCGGCTCGTGCGTCCTCGGCGTGCACGACGCGACTACGACCCTGTTTAGCTTGTGCTCCTTGATGAGGTCCTTGATCTTCTCCTGCGTGTCCTGCGAGCAGGTGTAGAGGTTGTTCGTCGCGTAGACCACGTTCGGCAGGGTCTTCGCGTACTCCGTGACCGCCGGGACGTTGACCACGCCTCCGATGTTTATCCCGCAGTGGCAGATGAACACGCCGATCCTCGGCTCCTGTCCGGCGATGTCCATCTCTGGCGGGTACTCCTTCGGCGTGACCATCGTGTTCCTGGCCTTGGAGATGACGGACCCGGCCCTCGCGGCCGCGGCCGACGCATCCGCGACGGTCATCGGTATGTCCTTCGGAGCGGAGAAAGCGCCGCTGACGAAGACGCCCGGCCTCGTTGTGTCGACCGGCGCGAACATCTTCGTGTCGCAGAATCCGTCGTCGTTCAGCTGCAGCATCCCGGCCCTCGTGGATTTGAGGGCCTTGCTCAGCGCCTCCGCGCTCATCGGCGGCCTCAGCCCGACCGCGAGCACAACGAGGTTGAACTCCTCATCCTTCGCCACCCCCTCGTTGTCCGTGTACCTCACGAGGAGGTTCTTCGTCTTCGGATCCTCAGCTATGCTGGCGACCCTCGACCTGACGAACCTGACGCCCTGCTCGTTCTTCGCCCTGTTGTAATACTCATCGAACTGCTTTCCGAACGCTCGCATGTCCATGAAGAAGATGGTCGCCTCGACACCCTCGGTGTGCTCCTTAGCGATTATCGCCTCCTTGATGGAGTACATGCAGCAGACGGAAGAGCAGTACTCGTGCCCGACCTTCTTGTCCCTCGATCCGACGCACTGGACGAACGCTATCTTCTTCGGTATGTCCCCGTCCGAGGGCCTCAGCACCGTCCCGAAGTACGGGCCTGTCGCGCTGAGCATCCTCTCGAACTCGATGCTCGTCACGACGTTCTTGAAGCGGCCGTAGCCGTACTCGGTCTTCCTCGCCGCCTCGAACTCGTCGAAGCCGGGCGACAGGATTATCGAGCCGACGTTGAGCTCGATGACCTTCTCCTGCTGGTCGTATTCGACCGCCTTCGCCCTGCACTCGTTCATGCATATCCCGCAGCCTATGCAGGCGTCTGGGTCTATGCTGAACACGAGCGGGACCGCCTGGGCGTACGACACGTAGATTGCCTTCCGCCTCTTCGTCCCCTCGTTGTACTCGTCCTTGACCTCGATCGGGCACTTCTGGGCGCATGTCCCGCAGCCCGTGCACTTCTCCTCGTTGACCCTGAAGGCCTTCTTCTTCAGCGTTACCCTGAAGTTGCCGGCGTCCCCCTCGACTATGGAGACCTCGGCGCCGGTGATCAGGTCGATGTTGTGGTGCCTGCCCGCCGCGACTAGCTTCGGTGCGAGTATGCACATCGAGCAGTCGTTCGTCGGGAAGGTCTTGTCCAGCTGGGCCATCGTGCCGCCGATGCTGGGCCTGCGGTCCACCAGGTAGACCTTGTATCCCGAGTCGGCTAGGTCGAGCGCAGACTGTATCCCTGAGACGCCCGCGCCGACTATCAATACCGATCCTATCGGTCCGCTCGACATGATCACTCACCTCCGATGATGATCGCCTTGTAGGTCGGGGTGAAGCCGTGCCCGTGCTCCATCGCGATCAGGTTGTTCTTCCTCAGCTCCACGATGTGCTCCAGCACGCGGTCGGTCGGGACGTTCATCGCGCCCGACAGGTCCTTCACGGACTGGCTCTTGTCCATCGTCAGCGTCAGTATGAGGGCCCTCTCGTACTCCTCGTCGGCCGTCTTGTCGACCATCGCCTTGAGCTTCGCCTCTTCGGTCTTCTGCCCGTAGACGTTGCCCTTGGTCTCGATGACGTACTCCTTCGAGGTCAGGGCGGTCAGCCTGAAGTTCCTCGCCGCCTTCTCGGCGGCCAGCAGGTTCTTCTTTATCTGCGGGTCGGTCTTGGCGGGGGTCGGCCCGAGCGCCTTGATCTCGTTAGTGAACGATGTCACGACCTTGGAGAACTTCTCCCCCTCGGACGCCGAGACCCACTCCAGCCTGATCCTGCCAGGCTCGAGCCCGGCCGCCTGGATCAGCTTCTTCATCAGGTCGAACCTCTTGACGGTGAAGTAGTTGCCGCTGATGTAGTGGCAGTCGCCCAGGTGGCAGCCGCCGACCATCACGCCGTCCGCGCCCTCGGCTAGGACGCGCATCACCAAGTGCGGCGGTATCCTCGTGCTGCACATCACCCTCGCGACCCTGAGGTTCGGGGGGTACTGGTATCTGCTTACCCCGCACAGGTCCGCTCCGGCGTACGAGCACCAGTTGCACATGAACCCGATGATCTTCGGGTTGAAACTCGCGTCAGCCATTCAGATCGCCTCCTTCAGCGCCGCCAGCACCTCTGACACGAGCTGGTTGTCGGAATAGTTCGTCATTGTTATCGCTCCTTCCGGGCAGGAAGCGCCGCAGCAGCCGCATCCCTTGCACGCGGCCGCGATGACCTCCGCCAGCCCCTTGTCGTTCTTGACTATCGCTCCGTACGGGCAGACCTCTATGCAGGTCCCGCACCCGCTGCAGACCTCCTGGTCCACATTGGCCATTATCGCCTCGGCCTGGACGTATCCCTTCATGAGCGGTATCGCCGCCCTCGAAGCCGCGCCCTCCGCCTGGTCTATGGCCTCGGTTATGTCCGCCGGCCCCTTCGCGGTGCCGCAGACGTATATGCCGTCGGTCGCGAAGTCCACCGGCCTCAGCTTCACGTGAGCCTCTAGGAAGAACCCGTCCTGCCCTATCGGGACCTTGAGCATCTTCGACAGCTGCTCCTGGTCCGGCGGCGAGACGAGCGGCGTGGACAGTATGATCAGGTCCACGGGCATCTCCCTCTCGACCTTCAGCGTCTCATGGAAGTACTTTATGGTCAGCTGGTCCCCCTTCATCAGGACCTCCGGCCTGTGCTCAATGGTGTATCTCACGAAGCGGACGCGCTTCTCCCTGGCCTTGTTGAAGGTGAGCTCGTGGTCGATTCCGTAGGACATTATGTCCCTGTTGAAGATCGTGACCTCGATGCTCTCCCCGGGCCCGAACTTCGCCTCTTCCGCGACCCCCTCGTCGCCATCTCCGCGTCCCCTCCGGCGCCTCCTCCTGTCGAGCACCTCCGTCGGCGCCTTCTGCTCGACAGGGACCTCCTCGATCGCCTTGCCGAGCTGCTTGGACTCGCCGAACATGTTGTCGTAGTTGTCGGCTATGTTGATCGCATTCTTTATCGCGACGTTGCAGCAGATCCTCGAGCAGTAGCTCTTGTCCTGCCCCCTGGAGCCTGCGCACTGTATGAACGCGACCCTCTGCACCTTCGGCAGCGTCTTGTTCTTGCACATCAGCTCGAACTCGGTCAGCGTCACGACGTTCTTGTAGACGTTGTAGCCGAAGAGCGCATCCTTCGTGTACTCGATCGCGCCCGTCGCGACCACGATGGCCCCGACCTTCGTCTTGGCCTCCTGGTCGCCGGTCTTTATCTTCACGTCGAAGTTGCCGACGTACCCGTATACGTCCGAGACCTTCGAGCCAGTGTACACCTTGATCTTGGGGTGCGACGTGACCTGGTTGATGAGAGGCCTGATGGTCTCCATCGCGTCCCTGGTCGTCACATACAGGTTGTTCAGGTTCCTGATGAACCCGCCGAGATCCTTCTCCTTTTCCACCAGGTGGACGGGGAAGCCCTGCCTCGCCAGCGACACCGCCGCGGTCATCCCCGCGACTCCGCCGCCGATCACAAGCGCGCTCTTCTCGACAGGTATCCTAGGCTCCTCCTGGGGCGACAGCAGCTTCGCGCGCGCCACGCCCATCCTGACGAGGTCCTTCGCCTTCTGGGTGGCCGCCTCCTTCTCCTTCATGTGCACCCAGGAGCAGTGCTCCCTGAGGTTCACGAAGGTGAACAGGTACTTGTTGAGGCCCGCCTCCTCGCAGGTCGCCTGGAACAGCGGCGCGTGCGTCCTCGGCGTGCACGACGCGACGACGACCCTGTTCAGCTTCTGCTCCTTGATGGCGGACTTGATGTTCTGCAGGCCGTCCTCAGCGCATGTGTAGAGGTTGCTGGTCGCATATGCGACCCCGGGCAGCGTCTTGGCGTACTCCGCCACCGATTTGACGTCCACGGTCCCGCCTATGTTCGATCCGCAGAAGCACACGAAGACTCCGACTCTCGGCGCCTCGTTCGGGTCGTTCTTGATCGCGGCCATCTAGCACACCCCCCCGTTCTCGACTATCACCTGCACCGCCCTGGCGGCGGCGCTGGAACCCTGCGCGACGGATTCCGGTATGTCGGCCGGTCCGGCGCAGTATCCGCATGTGAAGACGCCCGGTATGTGCGTCGTGCCGGGCTCCATGACCTTGTCGGGTCCGGTGTAGAATCCGAACTCGTCCTGCTTTATGCCGAGCATCTTGGATATCTCGGCGGCGTCCTTCTTCGGTATCAGCGTGTTCGCCAGCACAACCAGGTCGAACTCCTCCTCGACAGGCCTGCCGCCCACGTCGTACACGACGATCGGGTTGTGCGTGTCAGCCTTCTCCTTGACCGTGCCGTCGGAGTTGATCATCCTGACGCCGTAGTCCCTCTTGGCGCGCTCCGCATACTCGTAGAAGTTCTTCGAGCAGGTCCTGAGGTCCTTGTAGAATATCGTGGACTTGATGTCGTCGTAGTGCTCCCGTGCCAGCATGGCCTCCTTCACGGAGAACATGCAGCAGACCGCGCAGCAGTACGGATGCCCCATCTGCGGGTTCCTGGAGCCGACGCACTGGATGAAAGCCATTCTGTGCGGGTGCTCCCCGTCCGACCTCCTCTTGATGTGCCCTCCGGTCGGCCCTGCGGCGTTGATCATCCTCTCGTACTCCATCGCCGTGAACACATTGGGGTACTTGCCGTAGCCGTACTCGGTCGCCACGGTGGGGTCCCAGAGGTCGTATCCCGTCGCGATGATTATCGCCGCGACGCTGAGCTCGACCTCCTCGTCCTTCATCTCGTAGTTGATGGCCTCCCTCTTGCAGATCTTGGCGCAAACGCCGCACTTGTCCTCCTTCAGCTTGCGGCAGTTCTCCTTGTCGATCGTGACGACGCGCGGCACCGACTGCATGAAGGGCATGTAGATGGCCTTCCTCTGGTTCAGGTTCTGCTCCCATTCGTTCGGCACCTTCGTGGGGCACTTCTCGATGCACTCGCAGCACCCGGTGCACTTGTTCTCGTCGACGTATCTGGCCTTCTTCAGCACCTTCACCTTGAAGTCTCCGGCCTTGCCGGTGACTCCCTTTACCTCGCTGTAGGTCATCACGTTGATGTTCGGGTGCGAGAAGCAGTCGGCCATCTTCGGCGCGAGAATGCAGATCGAGCAGTCGTTCGTCGGGAAGGTCTTGTCCAGCTGGGCCATGCGCCCTCCGATGCTGGGCGTCTTCTCGACCATGTGGACTGGGATCCCCTTGTCCGCCAGGTCCAAAGATGCCTGTATTCCTGCGATGCCACCGCCTATAACCAATACTGCCTTGTCCATCAGTTCACTCCCCATGTGTTCAATTCTAAGTGGTTTTGATAATTCGAGCGTGAATAGCCAGCAGTCACAGAAATGACTCGGCTTTCTTGGTATCCCATTCCCTTCTTTAATCCTTTCGACGTCATCCTTGCCCTCTCCTTTGCGCGTCCCCTGCCTTCTGCAATCAATTCTTTTCGGGTTCCTTTATGAGCTTCTCGAGCCCCTTGCCGCCCTTGATCTCGGTCACGCTGACCACCGGGCTGCCCTTCGGAGCCTTCACCTTCTTGTTCGTCCTGGTGAATCTCTGGCAATTGGGATACGTGCAGGGGGAGCACTTCGCGTTGCTGCAGGAGAGCTCGGTGAGTATGTACCTGCTCACCTGGTGCGGGTACTTCGGCTCATCCTGCGGTTTCTCCTCCTTCCTCACGACCTCGAGCTCCTTGGTCGCTATCGGCTTCACGGTCTCGGTCAGCTTCTTGTTCTTCGCCATGTGGCGCGTGTACCTCTGGCAGTTCGGGTAAGTGCAGGGGGAGCAGGCCTTCTCGTCGCACGCAAGCTCGATCATCAGGTATCTCTTGGTCGGAGCGTGCGGTTCGGCGTTCATCTTGTCAGCCTCCCTTCAGGGCCTTCGCCATCAGATTCGTGAAATCCTCGACAGGGATGTCGACCAGGCTCTTCTCCACGGGGACCTTGTTGTGAGTCGCGCAGTTGAAGTGGATCTCGCACTTCGGGCAGAACGTGAGCAGCGTCTCCGCCCCGGTCTTCTTGGCCTCCATCAGCCGGTCCATCTGCATCTTCTTCCCTATCTCGTCGCAGTTGGCCCATGCGTTGACGCCGCAGCAGGTGGCCTTGTCCCTCGTCCGCTCCATCTCGATGAGCTGGATCCCCTCTATCGCCTTGAGGGCCTCCCTGGGCGCGTCGTAGACCTTCATGTGCCTGCCGAGCCTGCAGGAGTCGTGATAAGTGACCTTCTTCTCCATCTTGTTGAACTTCAGCTTCCCCTCTTTGACCGCCTCGGCCACGAACTCCGATATGTGCTGCATCTCGAACGGCATGTCGCCGCTGAAGTCCTGGTAGTCCATGCTCATCGTCCTGTAGCATTCAGGGCAGGTGAATACCACCTTCTTCGCGCCGGACGCCTTGAGCATCGCGACGTTCTTGTCCATCAGCTTGAAGAACGAATCCTCGTCCCCGAGCCAGAGCAGGTCGTGCCCGCAGCACACCTCATCCTCGAGGACCGCGGGCGTTACCCCTGCGGCGTTGAGTATCCTGACGGCGGACCTCGGCACCTCCTTCTCGTAGCCGACCCTGTCGGCGAAGATCGTCCCGAGCTGGTAGGCGCACCCCGTGAAGAGCACGACCTCCCCCTTGTTCTTCGTGACCTTCAGGTCGTCGGTGAGCCAGCCGAGCCTGTTCTGCTTGAGCTTCTCCTTGGCCATCAGCCGCTGCATGGTGTGTATCAGGCCGCCCTGGGAGCATATCGGGATGTTCCCCTCGTCGAACGACTGCTTCCTGAGCCCCTGTATGAAACCGGAGTAGTTGACCTTGTACGGGCACATCCCGTTGCATATTTCGCAGGTGAGGCAGACCCACATGTTCTTCGCCGTCACCGGGTCGTTCTTTATGCCTTCCAGCGCCTTCACGACGATGAGCCTCGGCGCGAAATCCGGATTGAACGCCGCCGAAGGGCAGACGCTGGTGCACTTGCCGCACTCGACGCAGTCGAATGCGCCGGTCTCCTCTATCAGCTTCTTGATCTCGTCAGCCATCGCCCTCACCCCCTTGGGTTATCGGGTTCGGCCCCAGCTTCCTGATCTGCTCCGTGAACTGCGTCATCGTGCTGGCGAACTTCTCCCCCTCGGACGCCGATATCCACTCGAGGCGCATCCTGTCGTGGCCTATCCCGAGTATGTCGAGGAGCTCGGCGGTCATCTTCATCCGCTTCTCCGCCTGCTCGTTCCCGGCGATGTAGTGGCAGTCGCCGATGTGGCATCCGCAGATGAGCACGCCGTCGGCGCCCAGCTCGAGCGCCCTGAGTATGAACTGCGGCTCGATCCTCCCAGAGCACATGACGCGTATGACCCTGACGTTCGGAGGGTACTGGAACCTGCTCACTCCCGCGAGGTCCGCCCCGGCGTACGAGCACCAGTTGCAGCAGAAGGCGACTATGTTCGGCTCCCAGGCCCCCGCCTGCGGCGCAGCCTTCGCGTCGGCGCTCATGCCTTCGCCTCCTTGTTTAGCGCGCTCTCGACCATCTTCATGATCTGGTTCGACTTGAAGTGGCGGCTGCTTATCGCGCCGTTGCAGCACGCGGCCACGCAGGTCCCGCAACCCTTGCACAGGATGTCGTTGATCTGCGACTTGAACACCCCTGGCGAGACCTCCGTGACCCTGGCCGCGCCGAACTCGCAGACCTCCTCGCAGTCGCCGCACCCGCGGCACTTGTCCTGGTTCACGACGGAGGTGGCGCCCTCGGACTCGACCTCGTCCTTCGAGAGGATCGTCATCGCCCTGGCCGCGGCCCCGTTCGCCATCGCTATGCTCTCGCCGATCCTCCTCGGCGAGTGCGCGAGCCCGCACAGGAATATCCCGTCCGTCGCGAAGTCGACCGGCCTGAGCTTCATGTGCGCCTCGAGGAAGTATCCCTCCTTCGTGCGCGGGACCTTGAGCATCTTGGCCAGCTCCTCGTTGTCAGGGTTGGGCCTTATCCCGGCGTTCAACACCAGCAGGTCCGGCCTCAGCTCCAGCTCGTCCCCGATGAACTGCTCGTGCACCCTCACCACCAGGTGCCCGCCCTCCTCCGTGACGACCGGCGGCCTGTCGGTGTCCCAGCGCACGAACAGCACGCCGAGCTTCGCCGCCTCGTTGTAGTGCTCCTCGGCGAAGCCGTAGGTCCTGATGTCCCTGTATAATATGTATACGGCAGTCTCGGGGTGCTCCTTCTTTATCCTGAGCGCGTTCGCCATCGCCGTGAAGCAGCATATCCTGCTGCAGTTGGGGCTCTCCTCGCACCTCGAGCCGACGCACTGGATGATCACGACGGTCTTGGCGTCGAACTCCTTCTTCGCGATCATCCTGCCAAGCTCCGTCTCAAGTACCACGCGCTTGTCCTTCCCGAACATGTACTCCTTCGGCTGGTACTCCATCGCCCCGGTGGCGACCACTATGACGCCGTGCTTGAACTGCTCCCCGTCTGAGAGCTTGGTCTCGAAGTTCCCCAGGTAGCCGGAGATCTCCTTGACCGTCGAATTGAGATGGACCTTGATCTTGTCGTTGGCCTTGATCTTCTTCTCGGTCTCCTTGAGCACCTCTTGCGGGTCGAGGCCGGTGAGGGTGTGGTATATCCCCTTCAGGTGCCCGCCCATCTTGTCGCTCTTCTCCACGAGGTGGACGCCGAACCCTCCCTCCGCGATGCTGAGCGCGGCCGTCATGCCGGCAAGCCCGCCGCCGATCACCAGCGCCGAGTGCTCGACCTTGACCTTCGGGACGCTGAGCGGCTCCAGCATCCTCGCCTTCGTCACCGCCATCCTCACGAGGTCCTTCGCCTTCTCAGTCGCCTTCTCGGGCTCCTTCATGTGCACCCAGGAGCACTGGTCCCTGATGTTCGCCATCTCGAACAGGTACTGGTTCAGGCCCGCCTCGCGGCAGGTGTTCCTGAATAGCGGCTCGTGAGTCCTCGGCGTGCACGACGCGACGACGACCCTGTTCAGCTTCTGCTCCTTGGCGATCTTCTTGATCTTCTCCTGCGTGTCCTGGGAGCAGGTGTAGAGGTTCTGCTCGGCATAGACGACGTTGGGCAGCGTCTTCGCGTACTCCATGACCTTCGGCACGTTCACAACGCCGCCGATGTTGATGCCGCAGTGGCATACGAACACGCCGATCCTCGGCTCCTGGCCGGAGACGTCGATCTCGGCAGGGTAGGTCTGCGGAGTGACGAGCGTCCCCCTCGCATCCCCGAGCAGCGAAGCTATCTTGCCGGCCCCGCCGCTCGCCTGCGCTATCGAGTCGGGGATGTCCTTCGGCCCCGAGAAGACCCCGCTGACGAATATGCCCGGCACATTCGTGTCCATCGGTGCGAAGTCGTCGGTCTCGCAGAAGCCGAAGTTGTTGAGCTTGATGCCGAGCGCCTTGGCCAGCGTCTTGGCGTTCGCCGGCGGCCGCGCCCCTGCGGAGAGCACGACCATGTCGAACTTCTCCTCGTGGATCTCCGCCTCCTCATGGTACCTGAGGATCAGGTTGCCGTTCTCGTCCTGGTTCAGGTTCGATATCCGGTTGTTCCTGTGCACGGCGACGCCGTACTCATTCTCCGCCCTCGACAGGTACTGCTCGAACTCCTTGCCGAACGCCCTCGTGTCCATGAAGTAGATGTGCGTGTCGAGCTTGCCGGTGTGCTCCTTGGCGATAACCGCCTCCTTCAGGGCGGCCATGCAGCAGTACGAAGAGCAGTAGGTGTTGCCGGTCTGCTCGTCCCTCGACCCGACGCACTGGATGAACGCGATCCTCTCGGGGGTGTCCCCGTCCGACGGGCGTATTATGTGCCCCCTCGTCGGCCCAGACGCGCTCAGCAGCCTCTCGAACTCAAGGTTGCTCACCACGTTCGGGAAGGTTCCGTAGCCGTACTCCTTCTTGATGCTGGAATCGAACAGGTCGTATCCGGGGGCGAGCAGTATCGCGCCGACGTTCAGCTCCTCGACGTTCTCCTTCCCCTGGGTGTAGACGATGGCCCCGGCCTTGCAGAACTGCGCGCACTCGCCGCAACCTATGCACAGCCCCGGCTCTATCGCGAAGATGAGCGGGACGGCCTGCGGGAACGGGATGTAGATCGCCTTCTTCGGGGCGAGGCTGAGGTCGAACTCGTTGGTCCCCTCTATCGGGCAGTGGTCGGCGCAGACCCCGCATCCGGTGCACTTGCTCGAGTCGATGTAGGTGTTGTACCTCTTGACCTTGACCTTGAAGTTGCCAGGCTTCCCGGACGCGCCCATGACCTCGGCGTTCATCAGCAGCTTGATGTTCGGGTGCCTCCCGGCCGCCACTAGCTTGGGCGACAGTATGCACATCGAGCAGTCGTTGGTCGGGAAGGTCTTGTCCAGCTGCGCCATGCGGCCGCCTATCGTGGTCTTCTCGTCGAGCAGGTAGACCTTCAGCCCCATGTCCGCCAGGTCCAGGGACGCCTGTATCCCAGCAGGCCCGCCGCCTACGACCAGCACCGCACCTACGTTGTCGGTCATACCGGTCCGCTCCCGAGTGGCCCGAGGGCCCTCAGCTCCTCGACCATCTTCCTGACTGTAGTCGCAAACTTCTCCCCTTCCGAACCGGCTATCCACTCGAGCTTGAACCTCTCCGGCTCTATCCCCACCTCCTCCAGGAATGTCTGGAGGAACTCGGCGCGGATCGCCGTGCTCTTGTTGCCGCTGATGTAGTGGCAGTCGTTCGGGTGGCATCCGGCGACGATCACGCCGTCGGCCCCCTGCCTGAAGGCCTTGACGACGAACTTCGGGTCGACTCTCCCCGAGCACATCACTCGGATGATCCTGACGTTCGGAGGGTACTGGAACCTGCTGACTCCCGCGAGGTCCGCCCCGGCGTAAGAGCACCAGTTGCAGCAGAAGGCGACGATCTTCGGCTCGTATTCGGCCGCGTGCTCGTTCATTTCGCCCCCTCCCCTATTTTCGCCAGCAACGGGTTGCACGAGACGTTGTGCAGCTCCAGGCCGAGCTTGCTTATGTCAGCGCCCATGGCGATCGCCATGAGCTGCGCGATGTGGATGACCGGTATGCCGCGCTTCGTGAAGGTCTTCTGCGCGTTGTCGAACTGCAGCAGGCAGAACGGGCACGGGGTCACGATGACGTCGGCGCCCTCGCTGGAGATGTTCTTGAACTTGTCCTCGCAGAGCGAGTTGGCCAGCTCGACGACGTGGCTCCTCACGCCTCCGCCGGCTCCGCAGCAGGAGAGCTTGTCCTCATAGTCGATGCTCTCCGCGCCCAGCACCTTCACTATGTCGTCGACCTTGACGGGATCGTTGGGATCGTCGATGGCGGTGTATTCGGTCGGCCTCAGGTAGTGGCAGCCGTAGTGGACCGCGACCCTGACCTTCGACAGGGACCTCTTGACGTTGTTGGCGAGTTCCAGCATCACGTTGTCCGTGTGAATGACATCCACGAAATGCCTCACCGACACCGGCCTGAATATCCTGCGGCCGGAATCCCCGCTCTTCTCAGGTATCCCGGTGTACTTCATCCCCACCTTGCCCAGTACCTTGTTCACCTGCCCCATCTTCTTGGGCTCGGAGAGGTACTCGGTGGCCTTCAGCAGCGAGCTGTAGCAGCCGTTGCAGACCGTCACCACCTCAAGCCTCCCGCGCTGAGCGAGGCAGAGGTTCCTGGCGGCCAGTGCGAGCCAGGTGTCCCTGTCGGTCGAGTAGAATATTCCAGGCACCGGGCAGCAGGAGAACTCCGGGACGTCCTGCACGTCGAGCTTGAGGCCGCTCGGCCCCATGACCCATCTGACCGCGTATTCGACCCCGGGGTACCTGCTCGGGATGACGCATCCGAAGAAGTAGGCGTAGGTCATTCGGAGCCCTCCTTGGGCGCTATGCCGAGCAGCCTGTCGTATTTCGTCGTCTGGATTATCGTGACTATCTGCTTCTTGACTTCTTCCCACCCCGGCTTCGTCTGCGGCAGCACGGGCAGCCCCATCTTCACCCTCTCCTTGATCATCGCCTCGTCCGGGCGGACGGTCATGCCGTATTGGAGCAGGTTCGTCGCGGCGACCTTCACGAACGGCGGGATGATCCCCTCCCTGATCGCGATGTGCCTGAGCGCGATCATCAGCTCCGCAGGGTTCAGGTCCGCGGGGCAGTGCTCGTAGCACCTGTAGCAGGTGGCGCACACCCACCTCGTCTCGAGGGTCTGCTTCCTCATGCCGAACTGGCAGTACTTGATGGTCGTGCGCGTCTTGTATTCGATCTTGAGGCTGATCGGGCAAACGCCCGTGCAGTTCCCGCACTGGAGGCAGGTCATCACGTCCTTCCCGCCGTATCTGATGATCTCGGCCGCGAACTCGGGGTCGAGGTCATCCTCCGTGATGATCTTGTCCTCGGAGAGCTTCTCCGCGAGACCGCTTGTGAACACCTTCTCCACTTCTCCCATCTTCAGCCACCCCCTGCGCTGTCCTTAGCGCCGTTTGTCGACCCGAGGGCCGCCGTCAGCTCGCTGAGTATCTGATCGTCCGTGAACTGCAGCTGGGATATCGCATGCTGCGGGCAGGAGGCAGCGCACGTGCCGCACCCATGGCAGAGCGCCTCGGTGACAACCGCCTTCGTCAGCCCGTCGACCTCCTTCAGCTCGATCGCCTTGTACGGGCAGACTTCCGTGCACAGCCCGCATCCGACGCAGAGCTCGTTGGTCACGCTGGCGCAGAGCGGCTCCACGATGTGCTTGCCCTTGATCATCATCGTCGAGGCGGCGGAGGCCGCCCCCTTCGCCTGGGCGACGGAGTCCGGGATGTCCTTCGGGGACTGAACGCATCCGCAGATGAACACCCCCTCGATGGCCGTCTCGACCGGCCTCAGCTTGGGGTGCGACTCCTGCAGGAACCCGTCGTCCGAGACCGGCAGGCTGAGCATCTTCTGGATCGGCGACGTCCCGGCCGCCGGGATCAGCCCGACGGAGAGCACGACGAGGTCGAATTCCCTCTCCGTTATCTTGGCCAGGAGCGTCTCCTCGGCCCTGATCGTGATGTTCTCGGTGAGCGGGTCCCTGGTCAGCTTGGCCGGCCTGCCGCGTATGAACTCGACCCCGTAGTCCTCCCTGACCCGGTGGTACAGCTCCTCGAACCCTTTCCCGAAAGCCCTGACGTCGTTGTAGTAGATCGCTATCTCGGAGTCCGGGGTGTGCTCCGATATTATCTGCGCGTTCTTTATCGCGTACATGCAGCACACCCTGGAGCAGTACTTGTGCTGGAGCTTGATGTTCCTCGACCCCACGCACTGGATGAACGCGATGCGCTTCGGCTCCACGCCGTCGGATGGCCTGACGAGGTGGCCGCCCGTCGGGCCCGCGGCGTTGATCAGCCTCTCGAGCTCGAGCGCGGTTATGACGTTCTTGTACTCCCAGTACTTGTAGACGCCCTTGCGGATGGGGACGTAAGTGTCGAAACCTGTGGCGACGATTATCGTGCCGACGTTGAGCTCGATGTCGATCGGCTCCTGCTTGTGGTCGATCGCCTGGTTCACGCACGCCTTCACGCAGAGCTGGCACTTCCCGGTCTTGAAGTGCAGGCAGTGCTCCTTGTCGATGGTGTACTTCAGCGGCACAGCCTGGGGGAACGGGACGTATATCGCCCTCCTCGTGCCGAAGCCGCAGTCGAATTCGTTGGGGACCTTGACGGGGCACTTCTCCGCGCACACCCCGCATCCGACGCACTTGTCTTCGATCACGTAGCGCGGCTTCCTCCGTATCTTGACCTTGAAATTGCCCACGTACCCCTCGATGTCGACGACCTCGGAGTAGGCCAGTATCTCGATGTTCGGGTTCCTGGCGACCTCGACCATCTTCGGGGCGAGTATGCATATGGCGCAGTCCCCGGTCGGGAAGGTCTTGTCCAGCTGGGCCATGTGCCCGCCTATGCTGGGCTCCTTCTCCACCAGGTAGGTCTTGAACCCCTTGTCCCCGATGTCCAGGGCGGCCTGGATCCCGGAGATCCCTCCGCCTATCACCAGGCAGCTCTTCTCGACCGACACCTCGCGCGGAGTCAGCGGGGTCAGCAGCCTCGACCTGTCGACCCCCATCTTGACGAGGTCCTCTGCCTTCTGCGTCGCCTTCTCGGGCTCCTTCATGTGCACCCAGGAGCACTGCTCCCTCAGGTTCACCATGTGCATGAAGTACGGATTGAGGCCAGCCCCCTCGACGCATTTCTTGAAAGTGAACTCATGGAGCCTGGGGGAGCATGAGGCGACGACGACGCGGTTCACCCCGTTCTCCCTGATCGCCTTCCTGATGTCCTCTTGACCCAGGTCAGAGCAGGCGTACTTGACATCTTTTGATACCACGACTCCGGGGAGCTTGGAGATGTTCTCTGCGACCTTCTCGCAGTTCACGACCCCGCCTATGTTCGTGCCGCAGTGGCAAATGAAAACCCCGATTTTCTCCTCGGGTTTCTTACTCTCTGGCGAAGTCATTCTCTCACACTCCTGCAGTCTTCATCAGGACTACTACCTCATGCCCCCCGTCCGATTCGATATGCCGAGGCCTTCTTCGGCGATATGCCGTTCTCTCGTGTTCCCAGCATCTTTTCTATGCTTCCAGATGTTCTCTGGGAAGTCTCGGCATTTTAGTAGATGCAGGACACCTTTTTTAAGATTTCGGCACAAACCTGTCGAATTTAGTCCGACATTTGACGATATTGAGCATTCGCTCAAGAGACCTCATTTCTTATGCCGAATTACTGGCTCGCTCAATCTCAGGTAATCAATATATATTGTTATTCTCGGTAATATTTAAACATTTCCCGAGATTCTGAGCGACCTGCATCCAACCGTATGGCATCGGAATATTTGATGATTTGCGGGAGCTTTTCGATGCCTTCTGCGCCGGCAATTTCTGAGAGTGAAATCGATCAAAGAAGCGCGAAGAACACCCAGTAGACGAGGACGTTCACCGCCGTCAACGGTATCCCGACCTTGGCGAAGTCTAGGAAGGTGAGCGTGCTCCCCTGCTTCTCCGCCCCCTGTATTATTATCACGTTGCTCGCGGCGCCTAGGACGAAGAGGTTGCCGGCTATCGTGCTCCCCGCGGCCAGCGCGAGCATGCCGAGCTGGTTAGCCGATCCTAGCATCTGCATGAAGAGGGCGACGAAGGGGACGTTGGAGATGAGCTGGCTCACGCTGACGCTCAGCCCCATTATCATCGGAACGGTCGTGACATCGGTCCCGGACAGGATGTTCTGGAACGTCCCGGTGTTCCATACTGACTGCATCAGGACGAACATCGACGCGAAGAAGACGAGGGTGCCCCAGTCTATCTTCCTGACAACGCTCGCCCTCCGCCCGCTGAGCAGGACTATCGGCGCGGCGGCGATGAGCGCGATGTAGGTCAGCCTAATCTCGAACCCGGAGCCGAGGGACACCAAGGCGATCTTCGCCGCAATGAGCAGGAGCATCATGGCGAGCGATATCTTGCACAGCTTGGCTAGGCGCGGGTCGCTGACCGGCTCGTCGCTGTGGTCGAGCCTGTCGGCAGTGAACTCGTCCTTGAAGAATATGCGGAGGACAAGGAATGCGACGAAGAGGTTGATGATCGTCGGGATCGCCAGATAAGCGAAGAAGGTGACGAACGGGTTCTCGAAGCCGCCGCCCAGCGCGATCAGCAGGTTCTGCGGGTTGCCTATCGGGCTCATCACGCTGCCCGTCGTGACCGCTATCGCGAGCGTCAGCAGCATCAGCTTCGGGCTTATGTCGTACTTCTTGGCGAACATCAGGACGATGGGCGTCCCGATTATCGCCAGCGTGTCGTTCATCAGCAGCGTCGAGAGGCCGCCGACGACGAAGAGTATCAGGAGGATCAGCCTGTCGACGCTCCTCGCCCGCCTGAATATCCTGTGCGAGATGTGCGCGAGGTAGCCGCTCTGGTGCAGCGCCTCCCCGACGATGAACATGCCGAGCAGGAAGAACATCACGTCAAGGTTTACTGACAGCGCAGCGTCCACCGGGCCTATCTCGCCGGTCACCAGCACCAGCACGGCGCCGACCAGCATTATCTGCCATATCCGCAGGCGGACGTTTCCGACCTGCCTTACCGCTATCAGGATGAAGACAGCGACCAATATGAAAACGGAGAGCGGGATGCCGCCTATCGATGTCATTTGCCCGGATAAGCGAAAAGCGAATCCGGATATGATGCTTTTCCATCACTCGTCGAGTATGGGGCCGGAGTCCCTCAGCTTCCTGTACTTGAAGCTGATATTGCAGCTCCCCTCGCGGCTGACCATGCATGGCCCGACCGGCGTGTCGGGGGTGCACTTCTTCCCGAAAAGCATGCACTCCTCGGGCGTTGCAATGCCGCGCAGCAGCTCCCCGCAGCGGCATCCGTGCGGCTCCTTGTATTTTGTGTAGTCGACGTCCCCGAGGATCGACGCGTACTTCTTCCTCGCATTCCAGTCGTCGAAATCAGATCTCAGATCCAGCCTGCTCTCGGCGATGACAGGGAACCCCCTCCACGCGACATCGGTCCTCTTGAAGACCTCGTCCAGCATAGCGAGCGCCTTCGGGTTGCCCTCCTCCTTCACCACCCTGCTGTACTCGTTCTCGACCTGCGCCCGCCCCTCGAGGTTCTGCTTCGCCAGCATGTAGATCGCCATGAGGACGTCGAGCGGCTCGAAGCCGGCGACGACCTGCGGGATCCTGTGCTCCTTCGAGAGGAACGCGTACGGCTTCGTCCCGATTATCGTGCTGACGTGCCCGGGCTGTATCAGGCCGTGGAGCCTGACCTCCCCCATCTTCACGATGGCGGCCAGCGCCGGCGGCATCACCCTGTGCGTGCTGATCACGGAGAAGTTCTCGGGCGGGGACGCGAGGAGCGCAGCGGCCGTCGTCGGCGCCGTCGTCTCGAAGCCTATGGCGAAGAACACGATTTCCTTTCCCTTCTCCTTCCTGGCCAGCTCGATCGCGTCGTCGATGCCGTACACGATCCTGACATCGGCGCCGTCGGCCTTCGCGCTCATGAGCGACCCCTCCGTCCCCGGCACCTTGATTGCGTCGCCGAACGCGGCTATCACCTTCGATGCCTTCGCAAGCTCGAGCACCTCGTCGACCTCCTGCGGGAGCGTGACGCAGACCGGGCAGCCGGGGCCCTGGCGGACGTCGATCCCGGCATGCTCCAGGCTCTCCATCAGGCCGAACCTCACGAAGGTGTCCTGGTGAGTGCCGCAGACATGCATCAGCGTGAGCTGCAGGTTCATCATGCCGATCTTCGTCAGGATCATCTCGGCCATTTCCTTGTCCCTAAGCTTGAACATCTGGCACCACCAACGAGATGTCTCTGACCGTGCAGCCTAGCCCCTCTTTGACGGTCGCGATCTTCCCGCACTTGGGGCACTTCAGGATGGGAGACAATGAGTGCAGGTCGTCCGGCTTAGTCGGCGCGCCGGAATAGCCGCACTCGCATTCGACGGTCCCCCTGCTAGTAGTGATATCTAGTAGAGCGTCCTGCGCGATCGTGTCCTTGGTGAGCACCTCGAACGCGAAGCTCAGCTGCTCCTCGCCGAGGAACGTGTACTCGCCGATCTCGATCGACACGTGGGACACCTTCTCGGCATCCCTCTTCTTCGCCTCGGCGAGGATCAGTTCGACGATCTGGCTCATCACGGAGTACTCATGCATTGAGAACATCCTCTCCATCATCGTCTGCGGCCAGGAGCTGCCTGAAGAGCTCGAGGGTCTCCTCCGCCTCGGCCGCGTCGAGCGTCTGGATCGCATACCCCGCATGGACGATGACGTAATCGCCCACCTTGGGCTTCTCGATAAGCGAAAGGTTCGCCTCCCTGATCACGCCGCCGTAGTCGATCTTCGCCTTCGAGTCCTCGAGGATCTCGAGGATCTTGCCCGGAATGGCCAAGCACATGGTGTGAAAGAAGAAGAGCCGCTTATTTTAATCCTTTCCGGTTACCTTGGCGCCCGCGATCGCGTTCTGGCCAGCTGATATCCCGCCGTCGCCGTTCGGTATCCTGTCGTGGGCCGCGAACACGAGGTTCTCCGCCTCGACGCGCTTCCTGAGGATGTCGGTTATCACACCGTTGTAGGAGACCCCGCCGCAGAACCCGACGTACTTCAGCCCCTCCGCCTTCGCGACCTCGCAGGCCATGGAGGCGGCCTCGTTCGCCAGCGCCTCGACGAACGACCTGGCGACGTTTGCCCTTCCCTTCTCCCCCTGCCATTGCTTCTCGAAGAGCTGCTGGAAAAGGTTCAGGGTGTCGATGGTCCTCACCCCGTCGACTATCTCCCCCGTGACATTGAACTTGTACGCGGGCCTGCCCATCGCGAGCAGCCTCTCGAGCTTGATCGCCGGCTCGCCCTCGTAGGTCCTCTTGCAGCAGACGTCTAGTATGCAGGAGAGCGCGTCGAGGACCCTCCCCATGCTGCTCGTCCTCGGGCTCCTGGGGAGCATCTTGGAGAACACCTCGATGTCCGCATCCGGGAACTCAGTCACCTCCTTGTTCAGCATGAGCTTGATCCCCGCGACCAGTCTCCTGACGTCCATGACCGCCCTGTCGCCGCCGAGCAGCGGGAGCGTCCTCAGGCTCCCGATCCTCCGGTACTGGCCGAAGTCCGCGATCAGCGTCTCCCCGCCCCAGCTGGTCTTGTCGTCGCCGTATCCTGTCCCGTCCCATGCGATGAACACGCCGGGTTCGGTAAGGCCGCGGTCAATCATGAGCGAAGCTGCGTGGGCATGGTAGTGCTGCGTCTCGACCATCTCCGCGTTGAAGTAGGCGGCGAGGCTCTTCGCGACGATCCTCGTGGAGTATTTCGGATGCTTGTCCAGGCCTATCGCCTCGACCTTCTCCACGCCGAGAAGGTCCCTGAGGTGGCGGATCGCGGATTCGAGGTACTGCAGCGTCAGGTACTTGTCGGTCTCCCCGATGTACTGCGTCAGGAACAGCTCGCCGTTCCTCGACACCGCCCCGGCGACGTCCCACTGCGCGCCCACGGAGATCACGGGCCTCTTGTGGTTCAGCGGGAGCGGGACCGGAACGAACCCCCTCGACTTCCTGATGAACGCAAGGTTCCCCCCGTTGACCCTTATGACGGAGTCGTCGCACCTGTTCGCTATGCGCCTGTCGTGAAGCAGATAGCAGTCGAGCTTGAGGTCGAAAACCTTCTGGTTGTCCGTGATCATCGGCTCGCCTGGCTGGTTTGCCGACGTCATCACCACGCCGTCGATCGTGAGGTTGTGGAACAGCAGGTGGTGGGCCCCCGAGTACGGCAGCATTATCCCTATGTTCATCAGGCCGGGCGAGATCCCTTCGAGCATGGGCGCGTGCTCCGCCCTCTTCTTCACGAGCACTATCGGCCGCTGCGGGGAGGTCATGAGCTTCTCCTCGAGCGGCGAGATCTCCGCCAGCTTCTTCGCCGCCTCTATGTCCCTCATCATCACCGCGTAGGGCTTCTCCCCCCGCCTGTAGATGCTCCTCAGCCTGGGCGCGCTGTCGAAGGTGGAGACGACATGCATGCCGCCCCAGCCCTTCAGCAGCCCGACGGACCCGGACTCCACCTTCCTCGCGAATATCTCGAAAGGCTCCGAGGAGCTGATTATCGAGCCGACCTTGTCGTACAGCCTGTACCTCGGGCCGCACTCCGGGCAGGAGGTCGTCTGCGCGTGGAAGCGCCTGTCGTCCGGGTTCGAGTATTCCGCCAGGCAGTCGCCGCACATCTGGAACTCCTCCATCGAGGTCCTCGTCCGGTCGTACGGGACGTCCTTGATGACGGTGAACCTCGCGCCGCACTCCGTGCAGTTGGTGAAAGGGAAGAGGTGCCGCCGGTCGCCGGCGTTATGGAAATCCGCCAGGCACCTGTCGCACATGGCGGTGTCCGAGGGGATCAGCGAGACCCTCCTGCCGTTGGAGCTGTGCCTTATCTCGAAGGCGCCGAGCTTCTCCTCGACCTCCTCCCTGTCGACCGAGTCGATCCTCGCGAGGGGGGAGAGCTGCTCCTTCAGCTTCGCGACGAACTCGTCGGGGCTCTTGTCGACGTGCACCTCGACGTTGGAGCCGTTGTTCAGGACATACCCCTTCAGCTTCATCCCATGGGCCACCCTGAAGACCGTCGGGCGGAATCCGACACCCTGGACAATCCCGTAGAAAGTCAGCTTCATCGAACGCCTTCCTAGAGCCCCATCGCGCCCATGAGCTCGTCCATTCCCTTGCCGTGGCGCGCGTCGGTGAGCACGATCCTCGACTTCGGGTTGACCCTCCTCACGTCAGCGGCCAGCTGCTCCGGGTCGACCTCCATCGCCTCGGAGAGGTCCACCTTGTTGATCACGACTATGTCGGAGAAAGCGAAGATCATCGGGTGCTTCCGCACCATGTCGTCGCCCTCGGTGACGGAGATGACGACGATCCTCTTGTCGGTCCCCACCGGGAAGTCCACGGGGCAGACAAGGTTGCCTACGTTCTCGACGAAGAGCACATCGACCTTGTCGAGCGGGAGCTTCTCTATCGCGTGCTGCACAAGGTGCGCATCGAGGTGGCACTCCTTGCCGGTGGAGATGTTCTCTCCTATGACGCCGTGCTTAACGAACCTGTCGTAGTCGTCGTGCCCGGCCACGTCGCCCGCTATCGCGGCGACGCGCAGCCCCTTCCCCTTCAGGCTGTCGATCATCTTCTCTATCAGCAGAGTCTTGCCCGAGCCGATCGCCCCCATGACGTCGAACGACCTTACGCCGTTCTCCCTGAGGAGCGCGTTGTTCTCCTCGGCGAGCTCCCTGTTCGCCGCCAATATGTCCTTCTCCATTTCGACAGAGACGGTCTTGTGCATGATGGAAGGATGAAATAGTCGCTCTTCTAAAGTTTTTGGTCTGCTTACGGCGAGCTGTCGCCCTCGATCGACTGGCTATTTCAACCGGGAGGGCGCTCCCATGCTTTCAATATATAAGCAAACCTGGGCCATCTAGCGGGAAAGCGTTTGGCTGCTCAACAGATATATAGAACAGGGCATTAAGCTCACAAAGGGCCGACGATGAGCGACGAAGAGAGGAGCGCATTCGCGAAGTGGCTTCTCGCCAAGGACGAGAGGTTCTACGTCCTGTTCTTGGTGGGGGCGATGATATTCTTCGGCATCCTGTCGATGCTCACGCTTCTAGTGGTCTCAGGATTCATCGTGGCCGGCATGTGGCTATTGTTCTACTACACGGTGATCAAAAGGGAATGAGCGGCTAGCTAGGGGAGAATCTCAGGATGAAGCTCTCGCCGTCGTTGGTCTTCATCTTGCCGTCGATCCAGCCGAAGCATGTCGCCACCTCGACCGCGTCCTCGTATGAGATGCCGGGGTGCGGGAGCGCTTCTTCGATATTCTGAGCCAGACCCCTTCCGTCCCGTCGCGGTTCTCATTCAGCCAATCGCGCCAGTCTTCCCGTTTCTTGAGATTCAGCGCTTTCTCCAACCCATCACCAGGAGATGTTGTAGGTGCAGGTATTCCCACCCTTGCGCCTGCAAGATCCGGATTTGTCATGGGTTACAAGCGGTGTTGTCCCCTCGGGGGCGAATTTCATCGAGGTCGCTCTGATTATCCCGAAATCGAAATCGCATGGGTAAGGGTTGTTGCAGATCATCTTGCCAGTTTTTTCTCCAGTTTTTTCGAAGCGGTAATGACCGATCTCCCCGTCCCGATGATTCATGTGGTAGGCGATATCTATCGAGGCCAGCGCCTCATCCACCTTATTCACCACAGGCGGCCACATGGCCGTGTCCGGTATCTTCTCACCTATCATCCGCAGGGTCGCCGGGCCCACGTGGTCAGCAATGTTCTTGAAGGCGTCCAGCCATGCTTGCTGCGGATACCATTGATCCTTTTTCGGATTATCTATGCCGTGATTCTCCAAGATGCGAAGGGCCATCGATTTGTATGCCTCCATCGCCTCAACGACCGACAGGACGGCAGATCCGCTGACCATCACTCCTAGCTCCATTGCTTTGAACTGCGCCATTATTCCTTCCTACACGAGAATCTTAATCCAATCTCAAATATATGTCATTGCCTCATCGCATACGAAGAAATGCGGTTACGCAGGATTCTTCCTTCTCCTAATGGCCAATATGAATACCGCAGTCAGCATCGCGCCTATTGTCGGCACGATTATCGAATCGAATTCTGGGATATAGGGGATTGGACAGGCCAACGAGGTGATGTTGTCCACGCCGAAGTTGCCAGTATATGTCCAGGTCGCGCCCAAATCGTTGGAGTCGTAGCAGTGGCTTGAGTTCGTGATCGCCCAGAACACGCCGTTGCTGTCCCTGTCGATTGCCACATATCTGCTGGTGGAGGGCAAGCCGCTGTTCCCCGGAGAAGGCAGATCGCCTCGGGATGCCCAGCCCGCTCCCCCGTCAGCGGAATACCTTATGCCCCCGTCCTCGCACAGGATGAAGACCCGCTCGCTGCCTATATCCGCATCCCCGACATTGTAGACGTGCGATTGCGCCGCCGCAGAGCCGGTCGTGCCGGTCGCATTCCATTGCTGACCGGGTTCCATGTAGTATGCCAGTGTGTCAACGCCGGAGCGGATCGCCCAATACCTGCCTCCGGTCGAGTTGTAGCAGACGTCCTTGAAATC